>Ga0209317_1000171_pt1 | contig 88187 bp, 84 predicted proteins | sample RifGroB2_FD_183994 | JGI IMG/M metagenome (GOLD analysis project Ga0209317, IMG submission 183994) | Soil microbial communities from Rifle, Colorado, USA - Groundwater B2 (SPAdes) (version 2) | ecosystem: Environmental > Terrestrial > Soil > Unclassified | place: Rifle, Colorado | collected...
TTTTTTTCGGAGGGCCGATCCGTTGGGATCGATCCGGGAGGAAGCATCCTGCACCGTTACGGTACCTGAGCCCTCTCCCTTTTTCCTGCCGGCCTGTATTCGGTTGCAAAGAGCTGCCCTGCGAAGTGAAACTTTATAACAAAAGGTTATCCGGCCGTCAACCCTTTTCTACCAACTTAATGAGTAATTTTCTCTAATGCACCCCGCGAAGCCGGCGGCTTAGCTACAGGCCTGCGGGCCGCAGGTGATCGGACCAGGTAGCATACCAAGTGAGGTTACCGGCCGAGGGTGCGTTTTACGGGTTCGCGAGGAGGGAGAAGTAAAGAAGCTGTTCCGGCCTTGATTAACGATCGATAAGATGGAATCTTACTCGGCAGGGGGCCGGTTGTCAAACATAAAAACCTGCAACTGCGCCAATAACCGAAGGAACCTGCACTAAGCGTCGTAGCATCCCCCCCTGTCATTCCACGGAGGACAACCTACCCTGCGGCTACCGGCGACTACCCCTTGGAATAGAGTACAGCGACCGCGCGGGCACGGATATCCCCGACGGAGACGTAACCGTGTGGTTCTGAGGACTCATAGTATATACTGTCGCCCGGCTGAAGCCGCATCACCTCGTCCGCGTAGTGGAACTCCAGTTCGCCGTCCAGCAAATAAAGGAACTCCACCCCTTCGTGGCTGTAAAATAGACTGCTGTCCCAGGCCCGCTCCTCGAACTCGACCAGGAAAGGCTCTACCTTCTTCTGGCGCATGCCGGGGGCAAGCGGCTTGTACATGTAGCCCTTCACCGTATCCTTACCCGGCCGGCGCTGGCTTCCTACCGACTGCTCGCCGCGGGTCAGCACGAATTTCTGCCGGTCGCCCGCCTCCTCGAAAAAATAATGTATGCCTACCTTGAGTCCTTTGGCGATCTTCAGGAGCGTCGCAATGGGAGGGGTCACCTGATCGTTTTCGATCTGCGACAGGAGCGGCTTGGAAAGTCCGGTGATGTCAGCAAGCGCCTGCAGGGTCAACCGCTGTTCCTGCCGCAGGCCGCGCACCTTCTCACCCAGCTTCATCTCCCGAATTTCTTGCTTTATCTTCTCTTGCACGTGTTTACCCCCGTCCAGCATATATATGCAAAACGGCATCCGGCGTCAAGGGGTATTTGCAGCACGCACTAAGGGCGCCTGAATTGGCGAAGAGGTTGACATCAATCTATTTTTTGGCTAGGCTTTCACGATTCGGCACGACTGCTTAAGCCTCAAGGAGCAACAAAATGAAATGCACCCGACTCCTCATTGCCTGCCTGATCATAACCAGCGCCCTGCCTGGCTGTAAGAAGGAGCAGGAGGCCACCATCTACGAATCGAACAGAAAGGAGAGTGTGGAGCCGCCGGTGAAGGAGGTTCCTGAGGATATCGTGGCAACCCAGCAGGCCTTCATCAACCTGGTGAAGAACGTCACCCCGTCCGTGGTGAATATCTCCACAATCGGCAAGAGAAAGCTCGTGCATCCCTTCTTCGAATCGTCACCTTTTTTCGATGACTTTTTCGGTGAGAGGGGCGGGCGCCCCCAGTACCGGAGAGAACGCAGCCTGGGCTCCGGATTCATCATCAACAAAGACGGCTACATCGTTACCAACGATCACGTGGTCCGGGACGCGGAGACCATACAGGTAAAGCTCTCCAACGAGAGCGTCTACAGCGGAAAGGTGATTGGCTCCGACCCCAAGACCGATATCGCAGTCATCAAGATCGACGTGAAGGAACCTCTGCAGGTTGCGGTCTTTGGTGATTCCAACAAGCTGCTGGTCGGGCAGTGGGCGGTTGCCATAGGAAATCCCTTCGGCCTGGATCGTACCGTAACAGTCGGTGTGGTCTCCGCAACCGGCAGATCGAACATGGGGATCGAGACCTATGAGGACTTCATACAGACCGATGCCTCCATAAACCCGGGGAACTCCGGCGGACCGCTACTCAATATATATGGCGAGGTGATCGGGATCAACACGGCAATCGTGGCGGCCGGCCAGGGTATAGGCTTCGCCATCCCGGTGAACATGGCAAAGCAGGTGGTGACCCAGTTGATCAGCAAGGGCAACGTTAGCCGCGGCTGGCTCGGTATCTCGATCCAGAGTGTGACTGAAGACATGACCCGCTCTTTTGGCCTCAAAAAGGCGGCCGGAGCGCTGGTGAATGACGTGGTGGCCGGCGGCCCGGCGGCCAAAGCGGGGATCTTGCAGGGAGACGTCATCACCAGCTTTGGCGGAGAACCCGTGAAGGACGTGCAACAGCTGCAGCGCCTGGTGGCCGATGCTCCGGTCGGAAAACGGATCGAGGTGGGCCTGTCGCGGGAAGGGAAGCAACTGAAGGTTGTGGTAACGACGGCAGCCGCCGAGAGCGCTCCTGCCGAGGCCCAGAGACCGAGTGAGGGCGAGGCGGGAGTCCTCGGGATGTCGGTCGAGGAACTGGGAGCCGAAATGCGCGCCCGCGGCGTAACAGGCGTGGTGGTCAGTGACCTGGAACCGGGGGGGATCGCCGAGGAGAGCGGCATCCAGCGCGGCGACGTGATTGTCTCCGTGAACCAGAAAAAGGTGCGCAGCCTGCCCGATTACCAAAAGGCGATGAAAGGCGCTCTCAGCAGAGGAGTCGCCACCCTCCTTATCAGGCGTGGAACTGCCAGCATCTACTTCTCGCTAAAATTAAGATAGTAACTTATACCAAAACTGCGTATAGTGACGCGTTGACATTACCAGCCGGAGGAGGATACATGAGCCTCATAGAAAACCCGGATCAGGCCAGGAGGCTCGCCAGAGCCATAGTCTCGGATGTGGCTATCTACAACCGCGACAAGGTGGAGCAGGGAATCAAGGAAGACAGCATCTTCGAGATCCTTAGCGACCAGCTGACCGAGGGGCGGGAGCACTTCCAGTCCCGGGTCAGTAAGCAGATCGCGGACTCCAATATCTTCGATATCGCCGTGGTAGATGTATTGATTAAACGGGCGGGGAAGATCGAATCGTCCATCTGGTAGGCCAAAAACCACTTTCACATCACATAAGGCCTGGGCGCGCTTTCATTAGAAACGCGCCCTCGCCTTTTTTACGGGAGGCATTTCCCTCCCCGGAGAAGACATGGAACAGATTGTACTCACCTTTCCAAGCGACTGCAACCCGGAACGTCTGGACAGCTTCATCTCCCGCAGCGTCCCCGAGATAACCCGCTCCGCTGCGCTGAGGCTGATCGAAACAGGCTGCGCCACGGTGGGGGGGCAAAAGCAAAAGCCGGCCCTGAAGCTGAAAGGGGGAGAGTGCATCTCGATCGTAATTCCGCCGCCCGCACCTGCCGAACCGCAGCCAGAAGACATCCCCCTTGAGATACTCTACGAAGACTCCGAGGTGGTGGTGGTCAACAAGGGGGCCGGCATGGTTGTGCACCCGGGCGCAGGGAACCCGGAGGGGACCCTGGTGAACGCGCTGCTCGCCCACTGCAAGGACCTCTCCGGCATCGGAGGGGAACTCCGCCCCGGGATCGTGCACCGCATCGACAAAGACACCTCCGGCGCCCTGGTGGTCGCCAAAAGCGACCGCTCCCACAACGCGCTGGCCGACCAGTTCAAGGCACACACCATCAAGCGGGTCTACCTGGCCCTCGTCTACGGAAGCCTCAAGGAGGACAAGGGGCGCATCGAGTCTATCATCGGCCGCCATCCGACTGAGCGTAAGAAGATGTCGGGAAGGGCCCGACACGGCAAAGAGGCGATCACCCACTGGAGGGTGGTTGCCCGCTACCCTGCGATGACGCTGATACGACTCCGGCTCGAAACAGGGCGCACCCACCAGATCAGGGTCCACCTCTCGGAGTCAGGCCACCCGCTGGTAGCCGACGAGATGTATGGAGGAGCAGGACGGCTATCTGGTGTGCAGGACCCGGTCCTGAAACAGATGATCCGGGCGATGGGGCGACAGGCACTGCATGCAAAAACCCTCGGATTTCTGCACCCCATCAGTAACGATTACCTGGAGTTCGACACGGAACTGCCGGCAGACATGGCGGGAATCATCGAGTACCTGGACAGTAAGACGAGGGATTAGCCTTCTACCGCTTGCGACGCAGGACTGGGAAAATCAAAGACTGGCTTGGTTGCGCCATTTCCTCGGATACCCCCAGGCAGACCCGGGCGACCAACTTTGATCCTAATGGAAAGCGTTTTGAATACATACAAGAAGAGGTGTCGTTTATGGAAATGCTGAAGATAGGAAAGATACAGTACCTGAAGCCGAAATTGGGCGGCAAGGCGGCGGCCGCCGGGTTCACCACCCGCCACGAAGGAGTTTCGCGCCCCCCCTACAACTCCCTTAATCTCGGCAGCAACACGCTCGACTCGCCGCACAGTGTGGAAGGAAACCGCAGCCTCCTTGCCCGCAGCATCGGGGCCACGCTCGATCGCTTCCTCACCGTGACCCAGGTGCACGGCACCGACCTGCTGGTGATTGACACCCCGAACCCGGAGTTCTCCCACTTCTTGAAGCTTGAGTGCGACGGCATCGTCACCAATCAACCAGGCATTATGCTGGCAGTCTGCGTCGCCGACTGCGTACCCATCCTTTTGCACGACCCGGTCAAAGGGGTGGTGGCCGCCCTGCACGCGGGGTGGCAGGGAACTGTCGGCAACATCGCAGGCAAAGGTGTCGAGGCGATGACCAGCCTGTTCGGTTGCAAGGAAAAAGATATCTTAGCCGCCATCGGCCCTTCCATCTCGGGGCGCTGCTATGAAGTGGACGCGCCGGTCCGGGATGCCTTCAAAAAGGCGGGTGCGGCCTGGGGCCTGTTCGCTGAAGAGCGGGGCGACGGGAAATGGTCGCTCGACCTTGCCGGAGCGAACCGGCAGCTGCTAATCGATGCGGGCCTGGCCACCGCACAGATCGAGAGCGAGGGCCTCTGCGTCTGCTGCAATCAGGAGCTTTTCTTCTCCTACCGCCGCGACGGCGGAGACACGGGAAGACAGGCCGGCTTCATAATGCTGAAAGAGCAGCAATAAGCTGTGGCACTTCGGCTGAGCCTCTGCTATAAAACGAGGCAGGCGATTAGAAACCTTTACAGTACAGGAGGCACTACTCATGCGGACCCTTTTTAAGCTGGCGCTGCTTCTCACGGCAACCTGCACGATCTTTGGCTGCGCACACAACTACTACAACATCCCCCAGGAGACCCTGGAAAAAAAGGTGAGGATCATCGGGGTCGCCCCCTTCTTCACCGATGGCGAGTCTGACATCAGACACCCGGAAAAGGATGCCATCGTAACCCTGATCCAGGGGGCCAATGCCAAAAACGAAAAGGAACTGATCGCGCGGCTCAGAGAAACCGGCATTTTTTATGCTGTGCGGCAGGTGGAGGGGAACCCGAACCGGCTATTCTCCACGCTGGTGAGCAGCAAGGAGCGCCGCGACGATGCGGGGGTCATCTACAACAAATACTTCTACAAAAAAGACGAGCTAAAACAGCTGATGTCTGAAAACGGCCTGGACGCGATCATGTTCGTCACGGTAAGCGGACTCACCAGGCAGGGGAAGGTTTTCTCGAGCAACTACCTCTCCTATCTGGATACCGACTACAACTATCTTATCATGACGGCCCATATGCTCGACCGCGATGGCAACACGATCTGGGAGTATCCGAACTTCAGGCGGAGCGCCCTCTCCTATCCGATGTTCTTCCCGCTGCAGTACCCCGATTTTGACGAGGCGGTCGCCAATCTGAGCGAAAAGGTGGATGTCAAGTTCAAGACTCTGGCCGGCATAAGGGCAGCCTTCGCCAAGACCGAGCCCTCCCTTGCCAATGGCCCCCAGGTCTCTACGCTCTACGCGAAACAGTACCAGGAGATGCTCGCTCTGCTGAAAACCTACAAGCCGATCTTCGGCGCCAAGACCATCGCCCCGGCCCCAGCTGTCCAGGCGCCCTTTCAGCAGTCCCCAGCTGTCAAGGCCCCGGCTCCTGCTGCAGTGACGGCGGCTCGGCCCAAAGCCCCATCCCAGACTGTTGAGGCACCCGAGCCGGAAGCCAACCAAGATGACGCTATTGTCATGGAAGAAATCATCGAGGAACAGCCGCCGGCTCAGTAAGCCGCTGCAATAAAAAAAGGCCGGCACCTGAGAGTCCTCAGTGCCGGCCTTTTTACAATCAAAGCTCCTCGTACTCGTCCGGTGCCGGTGCTGGTTCCGGTCCTGCCTCTTCATCATCTTCCTCGCTCTCGTACTGCTCGTCGCTCACCCGCTCCAGGAAAACCTTGTTGCTGTCGATGAGTCTGCGGATCTCGCTGGTCAGTTCTTCCAGATCGTCACTTTCCAAAGTCACACCTCACCCCCCTTGCGTGCCAGCGCCTTCCTGTACAGCTCCAGATATTTCTGCACTGAATTCTGCCACGAGTAGTCGCAACTCATGCCGCGGCGCATCAGTTTCTTCCAGAAAACTTTGTCCTGATAGGCGGTGATCGCCCTGGTGATGGCAGTCCAGAGCGCCTCCGGCGTGTACTCCTCGAACACGAAGCCGTTGGGGGTACTGTCGGCGTCCAGCGGATCGAAGACACTGTCGGCGAGCCCTCCGGTCCTGCGTACGATGGGGACCGTCCCGTAGCGTATGGCGATCAGCTGGCCTAGTCCGCACGGCTCGAAGAAAGACGGCATCAGGAACATGTCGCTCCCCGCGTAGATCTTGGGCGCCAGCGCGTGATCAAACCCGCTGGCAAAGGCGATATTGCGCCCCCCGGCAGCCTTAATGTCGTTCAGCGCCTTGAAGTAACGGTCCTCGCCGGTTCCCAGCAGAACCAGCTGCAGCGGCGCCTTCGCGAACAGGGGAAGCAACTCGCTGATCAGATCGAATCCCTTCTGCGCCACCATACGTGACACCATGCCCAGCACCGGAATTTCCGGCGCGCTGGCCAGCCCCATCAGCCTTTGCAGCCCGATTTTGTCCACCATCTTGCCGGACAGGGAGGCGTGGCTGTAATTCTTCATGATCTCCTTGTCCATGGCCGGATTCCACTCTTCGTAGTCCAGGCCGTTCAGGATACCGTAGAAGTCGTCCTTCCTGGCCTGCAGCACGCCATGCAATCCGCACCCCATCTCCGGTGTCTGAATCTCGCGGCAGTACGCCTCTGAAACAGTGCTGACCAGATCCGCCGAGAGGATACCGCCCTTCAGGAGGTTCACCTTGCCGTAAAACTCGAGGTTGTCGATGGTGAAACACTCTTTCGACAGTCCCATCGTCTCCAGCCCCTCGCGGGGGAAGAGCCCCTGATAGGCCAGGTTGTGAATGGTGAAGATCACCCCGGTCTTCGCGAAGAACGGGTCGTTTTTCCTCTCATGCTTCAAGTAGTGCGGGATCAGGGCAGTCTGCCAGTCGTGGCAGTGGATGATGTCCGGGCGAAAGTCCATCTTCTTCAGCAGTTCCAGCACGCACCTGCAGAAGAAGGAGAAGCGCTGGGCGTTATCCGGGTAATCCCCGCTTGCGGTGCCGTAGAGCTCTTCCCTCGCGAAGTACTCACGGTTCTCGATCAGGTACACCGGGATCTCTCCGAGCGAGGCCTGGCGTAAAAACCCCTTTTTCTCCACGCCGTCGACCATTACAGTGGCGCTCTTGCGCCCTTTCCTGACAGCCATCCCTCCCTTCTCCACCACCGAGTAAAAGGGCATCATGATGCGGACGTCATGGCCGAGAGCCCGGAGCGTCTTCGGGAGGGCGCTTGCCACATCGGCAAGACCGCCGGTCTTGGCAAAGGGGGTTACTTCTGACGCTACAAACAATATCTTCATGTAAAACCTCTAAGAGCTCGTAATTTATGAACTATTTTAAGCCAAGAAGGCGAATAGGTAAAGGGTTTTCTGAAAGAGCCTGTGCGTCCGTTCTTCAATCACAATTCCTCTTTATCGGCATTGGCAAATACTGTCTAATTGGCCTTGCTGTTATTGACAATACGGCAGCTATTATTTTACTATTTTGCTCAGTCTGCCAGCCCCAAGTCCGTTTCCGGCCGGTTTATTCATTGTTTGACCGGTCATCTTTACTGAAATAGCTGCACCTTTCCGATCTTACTACTGTTTACCCGCCGTTCCATATAGCGCTGCCTCTACTGTCCCATCTCGGCCCCGGGCAAGGAAGCTTGCGCCTTGGCGGGTCAGCCGGGCAAACTCTCCATCTCGAGATCAGGTCCTGCGTAGTTCAGCAAAAGCGGAGTGTCTGCTGGCCAGCGGCCGAGCTGGTCGCTGTTGCGAGTAAGCGTAAAGTAGGTGAGGAGCTTGTCCCCGGCGGAGAGGTTCAGTGCTGAGAGCGGTATGCGTGCCTCGGCAATCCGGCCGATGCCGTACTTGCTGACAGCCCCGCTGGGGCGCCATCCGTACGGGCCTTTCACCTGAAGCTCTCCCTCACCGACCCCCGTCTGCATCTCCAGTCGAAACTCGCGGTCATGAATCAGGTGGAGCGAGAGGCGGTCGTCCTGCTGAAAAATCTTTTCCAGCGACTGCACCCCGTCGATCCGGAAGTAGAAGAAATCTCTATCGAACCCGTAGAAGAAGGACTGCAGCAGGCTCTCGGCCGCGTGCATCGCTGAGGACTGCTTGGTGAGATCGTAAAGCCCGGCAGACAGCCACTCGAAGAAGTCCGATACGACACCGGTGACCTCGGGCGTGATCAGCGCCGCCGGCGCGCGGACAAAACCGGCCGGCAACTGCTTCTTGATCGGCTCATAGAGCTCGCCCGGGGCCTCCATGTCGAGCAACCGGTAAATATTCATCAGATGACGGCGAAAAAGCAGGTCGAAGCTTGCCGCGTGTGGTGAAAAGTGGTCATCTCCATACCACCAGAACCAGTCGCTCCCCTCTGCCGCGTAGATCGTTTGGCAGACGAGCCTCGCCGTCTCGTCGCTGCTCTCCCCGCCGGCCAGCAAAGAGGCCACGGCGGGGCTCTTTTGCACAGCCGCGGCACGCGCCCGGGCCAGATACTCCCAGCCGAGGTTCTCCTCCGGGTGACCGATCCAGATGCCGAAGTTCGCGTTGATCCAGGAGCCGGGGTGAATTCTGCCCAGAACCCGCCGTTCAGGAACCAGCCGCAGCACCTCCGAGAAGGTGGCAGGCATCAGCCCGGGGGTCTCGGTCAGGGCGCCGTAGAGCTTGGCGAGAAAGGGAAGGCCGTTGTCCTGGTAGTACTCCCAGGCGTTCTCGCCGTCGAGGATGATGGGGACCACCCGGCTTGATCGGGAGTGCAGCCGCACCTCCTTCAGCCGGGCGAGGAAATCTGTGACGGCCCGCTCTGCATCCCACTGGGAATATGTGAAACCGATCAGATCGGAGAGTCCATGGTCGCGAAAGAAAAGTGCGATCTCCCTCCCCTCCTGCCGGAAGGCATAGGGTCGGTAAAGCGCCTCGCGATCCCGCCCGAGCCCGTCTGGCAATGTCTGCGAGAGCACCCACTCGTCAGAAGCGGCCCAGGCCAGGCCATGCTCAGACATGATGGAGAGGGCCTGGTCGCTGACTGACCCCTCCGACGGCCACATCCCTGCCGGGGCAAATCCGAACAGCCTCTGAAAGTAGTCGATACCCTGCGCGACCTGGCTTCGGGCGTCCTCCGGATGCTTGAAGCGGATACCCGGCAGCGTCGCCCGCGGCATGGCCACCTGCGCTACCTCGCAGTCGCACAGCAGCGGCAGTATCGGATGAAAGTAGGGAGAGACGGAGAGTTCGACCTTCCCCTCTGCGTGAAGCCTCTTGTAAAGCGGGATGATCTCGCCGATCAGCTCACGCTGCGTCTCGAAGAGGAGCAGCTTATCGGCTGCCGTGAAATTTTGCCCCTTGCCGATCAGCTCCGCGAAGACGGGGAAGCGGCGCCTCGCGGCGGCGCCGGTCCAGGAGAGATAAAACCAGACCTGCAGGTCCTGCAAATCCTGGTCATCCAGCAAGCGCAGCCGCTCCCGGGGTGCCCCGCGGGCTCCGTCGCCGGCCAGACAGTACAGCTCCTGGTAGCGTTTGTGCGGCTCGATCATGCGCTGCCGGTTTGCGGAAAAGAAGTTCTCCAGCAGAAAGAGTTTCTCCTCCTCGCTCAGCTCGGCGGGAGACCTGCGCGCCAGGATCAAAAAAGGGTCGCTGGCCGTACCGGCGGCGTACTCCTGGATCTGCTCCAAAAGGGAGGGGACCAGATTGAAGACCACTTTCGCGCCCGGCGTCGCATCGACGATGGCGGGCATATCGTAATAATCCTTCACGGCATGCAGGTAGGTCCAGGGAAGGATGTACTCTCCCTGGACCGGGTCCTTGTAAAAAGGCTGATGCATGTGCCATAGAAAGGAGACGTAGAGCGGATCGGCCATCACTTACCTCTTGTCGAAGAGCTCCGGGAAAAGGGGAGGAGTTCCCGAAGCTCCCCCCTGCACTACTGCGGCAGCTCCTTCTTCCACCTGTCCACCTTCTGCATGTATTCATCGAGGAGCTTTTGGGCCACCTTCGGATCCTTCGCCTCGGCGACCACGTGGATCACCGGCTGGTACTGGTCCGGCAGCACCAGTACCCAGTCCTGGCCGAATACGACCTTGATCCCGTCGATGAAGCTGGCCTCCTTTTCGAGGCTGTCCTCGCTCATCTTTCGCATGATTCCGCCCTTCTTTTCCCATACGCAGGGCACCCTCCCCTGCAAAAAAGTGCTGCGCGGCACCTCCTCCAGCACACGGGAAAGCGGCATGCCTGCGGTTGCCGACAGCTCGATGGTCTTTGCTATGGTGAACATCCCGTCGAAGGCTGCCTGGAATTTGGGAAAGGCGAAGCGCCCCCCCATGGAGCCGGCCATCACCACCTCGGGAGAGATGGCGGCCTCGATCATGGAGCGCTCGGCGCTCTTGGTGCGGCGAACGGAGCAACCGCTTTCCACAGCCAGCTCTTCGACGACCGAGGGTGCGGAAACCGGCACCGCGAAAGCGCCCTTCGCGCCACTTTTCAGCATGAGCGCAGTCATCAGCGGCAAGAGCTCCGCGTGGGAGTAAATCTTGCCCGTCTCATCCACCAGCACCACCTCTTCCGCGGTCGGGTCCAGCCAGAAACCGGCCCGCGCCTCCAGAGTGATCACGATTTTGGCGAGCTGCTGCAGGCTGTTCGGCTTCTCCTCGGCACCTTTCGCACCGCGCTGCTCGTCCAGATAGGTGTTCAGCCCGATCACCTCGCAGCCTAGGTCGTTCAGGATCTGCGGCAGGATCTGGCCGGCCGATGAGTGGTTGAAATCGATGACAACCTTGGCTCCGTCCTCGCGTATCAGCCGCTGGTCCAGCCCCCGGAAGAACCCCTCCCGGTAGAAATCGACCACCTGCGGAAGCTCCGTGATGCCGCCCGGCTCCATGTGGTGGGCGCGCCGGAAATTCTCCTTGTAGAAGATCCGCTCCACGTTCTTTCCCATGGAGCTGGAAAAGTCGAGACCGTCGGCATCGAGAAAGACGATCTCGGTGGAGGCGGGATCCTCCATGGCCTGGCGGAAGTGCACTCCCCCCACCTCGCCGAAGGTGCGCAGCTTGTAGCGCAGTACCGGAAGCGAGACCATCCTGATGTCGCGCACGTTCACCCCGGCGGAGAGGATGCCCCCCAGGAAGCTGCGCTTCAACATGCGGGAGGAGAGGGTGGCATCGCGCCCGACCAGCACGTGGCTCCCCTTGGGGAGCGAGGTGCCGTAGGCGCAGCCGAGCTTCGCCACGAACTCCGGGGTAAGCTCGATATTGGTGAGCCCCTTGATCATCTCCCCCTCGTAGAGCGACTTTTTCCAGCGCTCGCCCCAGATCAGGTTACCGGTCACCGTGGAGCCGGCCTCGATCACCTTGCGGGGCCAGATCTTCACGTCCCTCTTTATATAGGACTCCTCGCCGATGGAGGTGTCGTCGGCGACCACCACCCCCTCCTCCATGACGGTCCCCTGCCCGACGCTCACGTTGTTGCAGATGACGCTGTCGTTTACCTTGGCCCCCTTCTTGACGTAGACGTTGTCCCAGACCACGCAGCGGGTAAGCTTCACCCCGGGCTCTATGGTGCAGTTTCGGCCGATCACCGTGTCCCTGAGCTGGGCTCCTCCCAGGACCTGGGAGTTGTCGCCGATCACCACGGTCCCCTCCATCAGCATCCCCTCGCCCAGGCGGACGTCCAGTCCGATGCGCAGATCCTTGCCGACCAGGTCCTTCTTCGGCTCGTCGATCTTCACGGTCACCTTCCCCTTCAGGATGTCGTGGTGGGCATCGCGGTAGGAGTCGGTGTTGCCGATGTCGCGCCAGTACCCCTTCACCGGGAAGCCGAACAGCGCCGCCTTCTTCTTCAAAAGAAGCGGGAAGAGATCCTGCGAGAAGTCGAAGTTTTCCCCCTCCGGGATGTACTTGAAGATTTCCGGCTCCAGCACGTAGATCCCGGTATTGATCGTGTCGGAGATGACCTCGCCCCAGCCCGGCTTCTCCAGGAACTGGGTGATCCGCTTCTCCTTGTCGGTGATCACCACGCCAAACTGCAGCGGGTCCTTCACCGAGGTAAGGGTGATGGTGGCAAGCGCCTTGTTGGTTTCGTGGAAATCGAGCACCTTTTGCAGGTTGAAGTCGGTGAGCAGGTCACCGCTAATGATCAGGAAGCGCTCGTCCAGGTACTTCTCGGCGCACTTGACGGCCCCCGCGGTCCCCATGTCCTCAAGCGGGGTTACGTAGGTGATCCTGACACCCAGATCCGCGCCGTCGCGGAAGAAATTCTTGATCATGCTCGGCTGATGGTACAGGAGCATGACCAGATCGGTTATCTGGTATTTCTTCAGCAGTTCCACGATGTGGAGCATGATGGGACGGTTCACCAGGGGAACCATCGGCTTGGGCAGGTTGCAGGTAAGCGGTTGCATGCGGGTTCCAAAACCACCCGCCATAATGACAGCCTTCATTGGTCAGTCCCTCCATTAAAGAACAGGTTAGGATTAGCAGTGGGTGTGCGGCCGACCTTCAGGAGAGCTCCGTATGGAGGTTCAGGGAGCTCTAGGCTAGCCGCCGGCGGCCTTTTGCTTCTTTGCCAGCACACGCTTTATCTCTTCCTTCAACTCCTGCATGTCGCTCGACTTCACCACGTATCCGTCGGCAAGCCAGGCGGAGAAGTCGTCCTTGTAGCAGGAAAAGGCGGTGCAGAGTATCACCGGAAGGGTGTGGCGCTCCTTGACGATGCGCTGCAACAGCTCGATGCCGCTTTCGTTTCTCAGCTTTATGTCCAGCACCACCAGATCGAAGGGAGCCGCCTCCAGCTTCTCTACCGCCTCCAGGGCAGAGGCGGCCGTCACCACGTGGTAACCTTCATCGCTCAGTTCCTGGGCATAAAGCAGCCTGATGTTTGCCTCGTCATCCACTACCAGCAGATTTGCCATTCAGATATTCTCCTTTCTCGTCAATAGCCTGATGCTATAGGTATTGCCGCCTCCGGGGCGGCTGATTATCGAGAGCGAGTTTCCCTGCCGCTCCAGTATGGTCTTGCAAAGTGACAGTCCCACCCCCGCCCCCATTTCCTGGGTCTGGAAGAAGGGGGCGGTGAGCGCCTCCCGGGCGTTGGCGGTGAGGGATTTCCCGTTGTCGCTGATCCGCAGCAGAACGCCGTCGCCGTCCAGCAGGCTCTCGACCCGCAGCTCGCCCCCCCCTTCCATGCTTGACTGAGCGGTGGAGAGAAGGGTTTTCAGGCAGTAAGTGATCTGTTTGTAATCGATGTGCACCATCGGGAGCTCAGGCGAGAGCTCCTGCAGACAGATGATGCCGGCCTGTTCCAGAGTCCCCGCGAGATCGGCCAGGGCAGTGGCGATCAGCTCGTTCAGGTCCCAGAAATCGATGACCGGAAAGAGCGACTCCGAGTAGTCAAGCACCTCGCTCAGCACATCCTCGAGCTGGCGCGTTTCCCGAACGATCGATTCCAGGTAGCTGCGCTTCTCGTCATCCTCGGGGGCCCCCCTCAAAAGGGTGCGGGCAAAGCCGCCGATCACCATGAGCGGGTTTCTGATGGAGTGGGCAATGCTGGAGGTGATCTTTCCGACCAGCGCCATCTTCTCCATCTTGACGATCAACTCCTGCTGCTCGCGAAGTTTCAGGTTGGCCGCCTTTTGCTTGGCGACCTCCTCCTGGAGCCGCTCATAGAGCGAGGCCCGCTCCAGGGCGAAGGCGACCGGAAAGGCGAAGGTCTCCAGCGACTGCATATCCTGCAGGGTGATCGGCTTGTGCGTGATGCAGTTGTCCGCGATGATGACACCGATGCGGCGGTTACTAGAGACGAGCGGCATGACCAGAAAGCAGTCGACCCCGAGTATGCGAGCCAGTCCCTGGTCGAGATCCGGGTAATTCAGCGCGTTCTCGACCAGTATCGGCTTCTTCCCTCGCAGCGCCCGGTTGAATATGTGCCCCTGGTCGGAAAGCGGTACCGTGAGCTGGCCCAGGATGTCGTGGAACTTGACTTTTTCTGAGGTCAGCTTGGTCTTTTGGAAGTTCTTCGCCAGCTCCTTCAGGGTGAAGTTGCTCTTGCTGATGTCTTCCCAAGTCCTCCACGCCTCTTCGTAATCCTTGGGGCCGACCCCGAGGTACCCCTTTATGTTGCGCCGCTCCTTGTCGGTCATCAGGAGAAAGGCGCGGTTCATGCCGAACCCCTTGCCGGCCGTGATCGCCGTCATGGCGACGGAAAGCACCTCGTCCAGATCCATGGAGGTCTGCAGCACGATCCCGACCTCGCGCAGGAATTTAATCTCACGGGTCTTGCTGTTCAGAAAGCTCAGCATCGAGACCATCTGCGCCTTCTGCTCCTGGAACTCGGTCAGGACATAGGGGAGGACATCGGAAAGCGGATTGCCTGCACCCTTCAGCCGGGCCAGGTCGTTCTTGAAGCGGGGGCACTCGACACACTTCTCCACGATTCTACGGCGGTGGGAGGTGTAGAGATCCTCCTCCCCCTCCCCGATATACGGACACCCCTCAGGGGTGATCTCATCTCTGATCCAACAGCATTCCCAATCCAAGCAACCTCCACGATACCCGCTTCCTAAATCTGGAAAGGCAGAAACGGCAGAATTATAGCAGTCTGATCTGTTATATCAAGATCATTCTGAATTTAATCATAATTGTTAATTAATGTTTGAGTCTCGAGAGATTGACAATGCTCATGCTACAAAGGGGGGCGGCTGGCACTAAGGCAGGTGGCACAGGAAGAAAACTCTTTCTGGGGGGGAAGGTAGCCGCCAGGAGGACGCTTTAGAGAGTAGTTTGCGGGTGACTGGTGTGCGGCTTAAAAAAAACCGCTCGCGATGGGGACAAGGCGCGCATCACGAGCGGCGGGTTGGCAATCAGAGCGGTCGCGGGGAGCGGGTCCTACCTCCCGGCCACTATCTTCAGCTTTTCCATATTCAGCACGGTCACCTTGTTCCCGTCCACCTCGATGACCCCCTCCTCCTTCAACTTTCTGAAGGTACGCGACAGGGTCTCGCTGACGGTGCCGAGCCGGGAGGCGAGTTCCCCTTTGCGCATGTCGAGTTCCAGGTAAGTCCTCCCCTGGAAACTGGTGCTTTTGCGGGAGGCCAGCTCGATCAGGTAGGAGGCCAGGCGCGCAGGTGCGTCAGCGAAGGAGAGTTCCTCGATCTGCCGGGCAAAACGGCGCAGCAACAGGGAGAGAGAGGCAATCAGGTTCATGGAAAACCTGGGGTTCCTTTCCAGAAGCCCCATGAAGGCGCCCCTCTGGAAGAAGAGCACCTCCCCTTTTTCCACCCCGCGTGCCTCGGCCGGATAGCTGCCGTCGCCGAAGAAGGCGGCCTCGGCAAAGGTTTCCACCGGGTGGACCATGTGGAGCACCTTCTCCCTGCCGTCCGGGGAAACCTTGCAAAGCTTCAGCGCCCCGGAGGCGAGCAGGTAAAAACCCTCCGCCTTCTCCCCCTCCGAAAAAAGGGTTTCCCCCTTGGCAAAGGGGCGCCGCACCGCGATCTCCGCGACCTCGGCCAGATGCTCTTCTGGAAGCCCCGAAAAGAGCAGGGCTTTTTTTATTATCTCTTTATTTTCCATGCCACCTTTTTACCGCAAAGCCCGCCAAGACGCAAAACAAATAATCCCCCGGTCCGGTTCCGGCTTTCCGCAGTTTAAGCTGCTCCCTCACCAGGGTAAGCTAAAGTGGTGGCAGCTGAAGCACCCTTACCTTCCAGACCCCTGCTTTTCCCAGCGCGCTATTTACTTCCCCGCCCATCTGATGTATCATGCAAAGCTCATGAAAAAGACCCTTTACGCCTATATTTTCAAGGAGATACCGACTCCTTTCCTGGTCGGCATGGCAACCTTCACCTTGATGCTCCTGATGGGGCGCTTCCTGAAGCTCGCCGAGATGGTGGTGGAAAAGGGGGTCCCGCTTACCGATGTGATCCTGATGGTGGCCTACCTGCTCCCGTCTTTCTGGCTTTTCACCATACCGATGGCCCTGCTTTTGGCCATCCTGCTCGCCTTCGGACGGCTTTCCGGCGACGGCGAGGTGACCGCCATGAAGAGCTGCGGCATCAGCCTCTACGGGTTGCTGCCGCCGCCTCTCGCCTTCTCGCTGCTCGCCTCCCTGGCCTGCCTGGGCGTCACCATCTACGCCGTTCCCTGGGGAAACAACTCCTTCAAGAGCCTTTTGGTCAGGGTGGCCCAGGCCAGCGCCGGAGTTGTCGTCAAGGAGAAGGTCTTCAACGACGCCTTCCCCGGCATGGTGATCTACGCGGACAGCTTCGACCCGAAAGGACAGACCATGGGGGGGGTGATCATCCACGACGAGAGGGACCCGGATCAGCCGGCCACCATCTTCGCCAACAGCGGAGCCATGCTTTCCGACCCCCGGACCCGCGCCATCGAATTCCACCTAAAGGACGGCAGCGTCCACAAAAGTGCCGCAGATGCCGGTTACCGTATGCTCGCTTTCCAGGAGTACAACCTGCGCGTAACCATTGCCGACACCGACACGGAAAGAGACAAGGGCGAGGCCGAGATGACCCTGACGGAACTGCGGCGCCCGCCGGCGGGACTGTCTGCCAAGAGGCTCATCTCCAGGCAGCTTGAGTTCCATAGCCGGCTGGCGCTACCGTTCTCCTGCTTCGTCTTCACGCTTCTCGCTATGCCGCTGGGGATCCAGAACCGGCGCTCCGGGAAGGCAGCCGGCTTCTCGCTCAGCATCGGGATCCTGCTTTTCTACTATATAGTCCTCTCCGCCTTCAAGACACTGGGGAGCAAAGGGATAGTGGCTCCCGTGCTCGCCTGCTGGGGCCCGAACCTGGCCTTTTTGCTGCTGGCGCTCTACCTGTTCAAAAAAACCGCCTCAGAGGAGCCGCTCCCCCTGGCAACGCTCTACCCGCGCCTGGTCGCGGCCCTGACGGCACGCTTTCGCAGGGGGGGGAGCCGATGAGGATCCTGACCGGCTACGTCGCCCGGGCCTACCTGAAGATGCTCTTTCTATGTCAGGGCGCCTTTCTTGCCATCTACCTGGTGGTCGACTTCATGGAGAAGATCGCCCGCTTCACCCGCAGCGGCGCGCATTGGTACCACATCGCCCTCTTCTTCCTCGCCAAGGTCCCGGAGATCCTTAGTGAAACAGCGGCCCTAGCGGTGCTGATGGCCACACTGTTGACCCTCGGTACGCTCTCCATGAATTCTGAGCTGACCGCCATGCGCAGCTGCGGGGTGAGCCTCGCGCGCATAACCGCTCCCATGCTCGTGCTGGCACTTTTGGTCAGCATCCTGAGCCTGTTGGCAGGGGAGCTGGTCGTGCCAAGGAGCTACGCACAAAGGACCTACCTACAGGAGGTGCTGATACTGAAGAAGAGCCCGAAGACCTCCTTCCGCCAGCACAACATCTGGCACAGGGAGGAAGGGGCGACCCTGAGGGCCACCCTCTTCGCGCCGGCAAAAGGCGAGTTGAAAGGGGTCACCCTCTGGGAGTTTCCGGCGGGAACCAGCCAGCCGGCCCTGCGGACCGATGCCTCCGCCGGCGTTCTCGACAGTCGCGGCTGGGTGTTCAAGGATGCGGTGGTGCGGAAGTTCCAGGCAGGCGAGGTGACGAGCACCAGCGAATTCGCCGATCTCCGGGTAAACCTCAAACTGAAACCGGCCGACCTGAAGGTGCTCGGCAAGTATTCGGACAGCCTCACCATAGCCGAGCTAATCCGCTACTGCGACAAGCTGGAGGCCGGGGGGTACGACGCTACCCGCTACCGGGCCCAGATGCACAGCCGTTTTTCGCTGCCGTTTGGCTGTGCCGTCATGGCTTTTCTCGGCATCCCTTTTGCCCTTCGCAGCGGCAGATCGAGCGGCATCGCCTTCGGCATCGGGCTCTCTTTAGGGATCGGCTTTCTCTACGTCATCGCCAACTCGATCATCATCTCCTTTGGTCAAGTGGGGCTACTGCCTCCGGTGGTCGCGGCCTGGGCCACCAACTTCATCTTCCTTCTGGCCGGAATCTGGCTCTGCATGACCGTCGACAATTGACAACGGCCGGGCCGGGTGGTTTATTTTTTAACGCAACTAACTGGAGGAACCCCCGTGTACCGTCACCTCTTAGCCGCTCTCATGATCTGTGCACTCCTAGCCGTTCCTGCAGCGGCCCAAAGGGGCCCGGTGCCAAAGCCTCCCGTGCCCGGCCTTCCCCCGCTTAGCGTGGTCAGCATCATCCCCGCCCAGGGCGAGCCGGGCATGACCGTCACCCTGAACGGCACCGGCTTCACCACGGGGACCTCCGCTTTCCTGGGGAGTCGCGAACTGCCGACCGCGGTCGTTGGGGGAAAGGTACTGACCCTTGAGCTCCCCGACCTGCCGGCCGGCGTCTACGCGCTCTACCTGAGAAGGGAAGACGGCTCCACCAGCAGGCCCTACAACTTCTTGCTGCAGCCGCAAAAGCCGGTGCTCTCCGCGCTCGCCCCGGACACCGTCTCCTCATGCTCAGCCGGGCGTGAACGCGAGGTGGTGATAACCGGTGCGAATTTCCGAAACGGCGCCCGGGTGCTCTTTGACGGCGCCGCCATCGCCACCCGCTTCATTTCGGCGTCAGCGCTCTCCTTTCTCGCTCCGCAGGTGAGCTCGGGGCTGCACCAGGTGCAGGTTAAGAACCCCTCCGAAGCAGTCTCCGAGACCAGCGCCCTTTTTCTCGACTCAAAGCCCGAGATACAGAGCGTCGCCATCGGCAGTGAATACGTGAGCTACTACGAATTGATCGTGACGGGGAGGAATTTCCAGCAGGGCTCGACGCTGGTGGCGGACGGCAAAAGGGTCGGGACCGGGAGACAGGTGGTGGGAGAAAGGGAGCAGCTGATTTATCTTGGGTGCAACCAGGTCGTCTATCAGCGCCACCCTTATGACCCGACTCCGAGGAACATACGGCTGCAGGTGATTAATCAGAACGGCGAGGAGAGCAACATCTTCTCGATAAGCGCTCCCTGAAGAGAATGCGGCCGGCGCTAGCGTACCGGCTCCTCCAGGACAACCAGATACCCATCGGGATCAAAGCACCAGAGCTCGCGGGCGCCGTAAGGCTTGAGCTCCAGGGGGTAGAGGATTTCCAGCTCCTCTTCCAGCAGATCACTGTAGATTCCCGTGATTCCCTGAACCGTGAGGTGCAGGGTCATCCCCACCCCCCGCGGCAAACTCCCCAGTCGCGCCTCCAGAATCGGGTGAAGCTGTACAACGTCCGAGTCCTCGACAAAGATCACCTGACAGCCGGCGCAGCTTAGCACGAGGTGCTCCGGCGCCCCGATGGAGGTGATTGCCCGCTGCACCGGCAACTCCAGGAGGCCGGCATAGAAGGCCTCGGTGACGCCCAGATCGGCTACCGAAAGCTGGATGGAAAACGCCGGCCTCGCCATGACATCTCCTCCCCAGTCCCGCCCCGCAGTTGCCAGACTAAAAGCGTCCTCTCTCCCGGGACGCTGGCCGAAGGCAATTCTACTCCCCGAACCAGCTGCTGGTATACCTGCTGATGACTACCAGAGAATTTGTGAAGATAAGCACCCCCACCACCACCATTATGATGCCGGTTATGATCTCGAGCATGCGGATGTGCCGTTTGAAGCGCCGGAAAAATATCAGGAACTGGTGCATGGCGAGCGCCGCCAGAAAGAACGGGATGGCAAGCCCCATTGAGTAGGTCAAGAGCAGCCAGACACCCCTCCCCTCCGTTGCGGCCACGGCGAGGATGGTAGCCAGGATGGGCCCGATGCAGGGAGTCCAGCCGGCGGCAAAGACAATGCCGACGATGAAGCTGCCGAGGTAACCGGCCGGTTTTCTGTGCAGGGTGAGTTTCTTCTCCCCGAGCAGCACCCCGACGTCGAACAGCCCGGAGACGTGGATGCCGAAGACCACGATGAGGGCTCCGCCTATCCGCCTGATTGCGGTCTTGTGTTCGTACAGGAAGTCGCCCATGAAGGTGGCGGAAGCGCCCAGAAGCACGAAGACGCAGGTGAACCCGGCGATGAAGAGCAGGGAGTGGATGATGGTCTGCTGGCGCACCTTGTGGGAGGGGTGCTCCGCCTGTAGGTCGGCGAAGGAGAGCCCGGTGATGTAGGTGATGTAAGAGGGGATCAGCGGCAGCACACATGGGGATAGAAACGACAACAACCCTGCCAGGAAGGCGCCGATGATGCTGATGTTGTTCGTTTCCATGTATCCTCCTGAAATGCAGCCCGGCCAGCCTCGCGTTTCCTACTATTTCTTCCCGATCAGCTCGTTCAGGGCCGCGAGCACCTCGGGCGCGCTCCAATCCATTGGTCCTATTACCTTTTTCAGTATAACACCCTTGCCATCGATGACAAAAGTCTCCGGCACCCCGGTCGTGCCGTAAAGCCTGGCGACTTTGCCGTCCGTGTCGAGCAGCGCCGGCAGTGCGGCACCACCCTTTTTAAAGAACGCCTCCACAGCCCCTTTGCCCCCCTCGTCGATGGATACTGCCAGCATCTGGAACGGCTTTCCCTGCATGGCCTGGTTCAAGCGGACCATGGAGGGGACCTCCTCACGACAGGGGGGACACCAGGTAGCCCAGAAATTCAGCAGCACCACCTTCCCCTTCAGCGAGGAGAGCTGGACCGGCCGGCCGGCGAGATCGTTCAAGGTGAAGTCCGGGGCGAGGCCTCCCTCGACCGCAGGTGCCTCTTTTTTCGCACAGCCGGTCGCCCCAAAAACCGCCAGCAGCAACACTGCCAAGATCCAACGCTTCATCACTTTCTCCCGGGCTGCATGATATTGTATTTTTCGATTCTGTAAATCAGTGTATGGCGCGGGATGCGCAGGAAGCGGGCGGCAGCGGTCTGGTTCCAGTCGCATCTGGCAAGCGCCTCGATTACGGCCTCCATCTCCAGCTGCTCCAGGGAGTAGCCGCCGGCGGGAAGGCTTAGCACCCCCCCCTCGGGTCTGGCAGCCAGAGCCGAGATCTTCTCCGGCAGATCGTCCACCTCGATCTGGTCCCGGTCTCTCATGATCAGCAGACGCTCCACCGTATTTTCAAGCTCCCGCACGTTTCCCGGCCAGGCGTACGCCTGCAGACGCTCTAGCGCCTGCTTCGAGAAGGTTACCCCTTCGGCTCCGAACTTCGAGCAGAAATAGCGCACCAGCAGCGCTATGTCCTCCACCCTCTCCTTTAGCGCCGGAAGCTGGATCGGTATCACGCAGAGCCGATAGTAAAGGTCCTCCCTGAACTTCCCCTCGGCGATCCATTTCTCCAGGTCCGCATTAGTGGCCGCCACCACACGCAGGTCGATCTTTTGCGGGGAGGTGCCTCCAACCGGCTCGACGACCCTCTCCTGCAGCACGCGCAGCAGCTTTGGCTGGAGCTCCAGAGGCAGGTCTCCTACCTCGTCAAGGAAGATGGTACCCCCCTCGGCGAGCTGGAATTTCCCCTCCTTATCCCTGATGGCGCCGGTGAATGCCCCTTTCACATGGCCAAACAGCTCGCTCTCCAGCAGGTCCCTGGGAATGGCGGCGCAGTTGACAGCGACGAAGGGGGCGACCCGACGGGAACTGCCCGAATGGATGGCACGGGCCACCAGTTCCTTGCCGGTCCCGGATTCGCCGGTGATGAGGACGGTCGCCTCGGTATCGGCTACCTTGCGCACGATGGAGAATACCCCCTCCATGGCTCGGGAGGTCCCGACTATGCTTTTGAACTCCGCCCGGCCGGAGAGCTCCTCCTTCAGAAGCCTGTTCTCTTCGGATAGCCCCTGCAGCTGAAGCCCTTTTCGGACCGTCAGCTTCAGTTCTTCACGGTTGAACGGTTTGGTCAGGTAGTCGAAGGCACCGAGCTTCATAGCCTCCACCGCTGTCTCGATGGCGCCAAAGGCGGTCAGGACTATGACGACCGTGGAAGGAGAGTGCTCCTTCACCGCCGAGAGCAGCTGAAAGCCGCCCATTCCAGGCATCTTCAGGTCGGTGATGACGACGGCCGGCGCTTTTCCCGCAAAGAGCGCCAGACCGGTTTCTCCGTCGGCTGCGGTAAAGACCTCATACCCCTCCTGCTGCAGGTTGTATTCCAGCACGCGCCGCAAGGAGCTGTCGTCATCGATGATTAATATCTTAGGGGGCATCTGATCCTGACCGTTGAGGCTAGCCCAAAATCGGGCACCAACATCAACTCTTAACCGATTTGGACGGTCAGGGCAACCTATTTTATAATGAAACTCGCGCCACGACCAGCCTCTTCTGCAGCTTTTGGAACTGCTGCATGGTGAAGGTATGGGGCGGCGGGCGGTGGGCGAGCGGATCTCTGCCAGCAAGGGAAGCGGCTAAAAGCTGAAGCCGCCGAACAGGGGAACTATACAGGACGCGGGATGCAGGAAGCAAAGGTGGCAGGCTGAGAGCCGGGCAGAGCGGGGGGAGGGGCTGGTTCAACTGACTATGGGCGCAGGACTTCAGGCGGAGTACACCGCCCAGGCAACAAGCAAAGTCAATCAGCTGAACCGGCAAACTGAAGCAGAGCATTTTACCTTGAGCACGCCGGGCATCAAAGGCGCGAGGCGGGCCGCAACTTTACCTTGCGTGAAAACCCCTGGTAACTCTGGGTCAGTTCCCGGGTCCCTATCGCCAACGGGAGCAGATCCTCGTGCTTTTTGAGCGCTTCCGGCAGGGAGGGACCGTCGGTAATGATGACATCGCCTTCCCCCAAACAGGTCTTGGCGAAAAACCGGCCGGCGGTGCTGCAGAAAATCTTGATATTGAAGAGCTCTCCATTTACTTCCAGATCAGACGTATGCAGCAGCATCTCTTCGTCCACAATATCCCCCGGCGATCACATTTGATAGCAACTCCTGTAGCGTTGCAATACAGGGACCAATTGAACGGAGAAAAAAATCACGGGGTCAGGAGCAGCGAAACACAGCCGCATACCATCGGGATAATAGGACAAGGGGCCTGTGCTGATGCACAGGCCCCTTGTGATTGGCAGCCGTCAGCCCGGAGGGGCCTAGGTTAAATGGCGAGATGCAGGGGTCATTTGACGCGTGTAACGACGTAGTCAGCGAGATCGGCAAGCGCCTCTCTGGCAGCCGACTGCGGAAACTGCTCCAGGTGCATCTTGCAAAGGGCCACATGCTTGCGTGCCTGGTCCACCGTGTGCTCGATACCGCCGTAGCGATGCACCAGATTTAAGACGCGTGCGAAGTCTTCATCGGAGAGAAGTTCCTTCTCGACAACAGAGGCGATCAGATCGCGCTCTTCGGTGGTGCAGTTTTGCAGGGTATGGATCAGTGGCAGCGTGATTTTACCCTCTTCCAGGTCATGCCCGATGCTCTTGCCGAACTGCTCTTCGCTCGCCGTATAGTCCAGGGTGTCGTCCATCAACTGAAAGGCGATCCCGAGCTCCATGCCGTACGCCCCCAAGGAGGCGCGCAGCGCAGGATCGACCTCGCCAAGGATGGCGCCTACCTCACAGGCGGCAGAGAGCAGGATGGCTGTCTTGCAACGCACCACCTCGATGAAACGCTCTACCGTGATGTCGAGGTCGCTCGTGCAAACCAGCTGCAGCACCTCGCCTTCAGCAATGATGGTGGTGGCATCGGCCAGCACCTTGAGGATCCGCAGGTCCCCATCGGTCACCATCAAAGAGAAGGACTTGGAGAAGAGGAAATCCCCGACCAGCACAGACGCCTCGTTTCCCCAGAGCGTATTGGCGGAGGCGATACCGCGGCGCAGGTTGGCGCTGTCCACCACGTCGTCATGGAGCAGGGTGGCCGTGTGAATGAACTCCACGACGCTTGCCAGCGGCACAGTGCGGCTTCCGTGATAACCACAGAGTTTTGCTGCCAGAAGTACCAGCGCCGGCCGAATCCTCTTGCCACCACTAGAGAGCACGTACTCACCCACTTTTCTTATCAGAGGGACATCCGACTGCAGATCCTTTTTGAATTGCAGTTCCACATTCTTCAGATCTTCCCCTATCAGGGCAAGCGCTGCATCCATAAAAGGCCTCGATTCTATTTGCTGGTGCGCCGACGGTTGCCTTGAAGTTCCACGAATTAACTTCAACCACAAATCGGGCAATTAGTAGGGATTATTTACAGGGATAGTCGGCGCACTGTAGCAAATTCCACCTCGTTATTCAAGGCATTTCGTTAGCAATCACGCATACCGGCCGAGATTCCGGCGGGCAAAATAGCGACGGGCGCGACGATACGATGGCGCCCGGGTTGGTGCCTAAAACAGCCTGTGCAAAACGGGGCCAAGACATCTGGCAACTTTCTTCCCGCGAACGGCGCCGGTCCAAGGTATTCAGGTGCTTTACAAGCAGAAGCCCTGGTGGCAGATATATACACCAACGCACTTGAATAAAATTTAATCCATGGTACTATGCCCCGACGCTTAAAGGACGAGTGCTCATTCGTCCTGCCTGACGGCGCACGATCATCCGCCGCTGCCTGTGCGCAAGATCCCCAAGTTAATCCCGAAAAAAAATACACTATACGAACAAATGCCAAACAGGAGGGTGACATGCTAAAGCTGCAGCTGTGGGAACGTTATAAGGACCGGCTATACGACAACGCACAGATCGGGTTGGCGCTCGATACCAGCCGGATGAACTTCTCAGACACCTTTCTGGACGAGATGCAGCCGCGCATTCAAAAGGCGCAGGCGGACATGGCGCAGCTCGAGGCAGGGGGCCTGGCAAATCCGGACGAAAACCGCATGGTTGGCCACTACTGGCTCAGGGCGCCCTGGCTGGCGCCGGATGACTCGATCGCCGAAGAGATAAAGGGGACCCTCGCCTCGCTAAAAACGTTTGCCGACTCGGTGCATGCCGGGAAGATAGCGGCTCCCGACGGCGCCCGCTTCACCAGGCTGCTCATCATCGGCATAGGCGGCTCCGCCTTGGGCCCGCAGTTTGTGGCGGACAGTCTCGGTTGCGCGAAAGACCGCATGCAACCCTACTTCTTCGACAACACCGATCCGGACGGCATGGACCGGGTCATCTCCGAACTGGGCCAGAGCCTGCAGCAGACGCTCGTCCTCGTCATCTCCAAGAGCGGCGGCACCAAAGAGACGCGAAACGGCATGCTGGAGGCCCGCCAGGCCTTCGCGGCGGCAGGGCTTAACTTTGCAGCCCAGGCGGTGGCGGTCACCGGCCCGGGGAGCGAACTGGATCGCACCGCGTCACACGAGGAGTGGCTCGCCCGTTTTCCGATGTGGGACTGGGTCGGGGGACGGACCTCCGTCACCTCCGCCGTGGGGCTGCTCCCCGCCGCGCTGCAGGGGATAGATATAGACCGCCTTCTGGAAGGGGCGAGGCTTTGCGACCAGGAGACCAGAGCTGCGGCTACCCTCCAAAACCCGGCGGCGCTGCTTGCCCTCTCCTGGTTTCACGCAACCGGCGGTAAAGGCGCGCGGGACATGGTGATCCTTCCCTACAAGGACAGGCTTATCCTCTTCTCCCGTTACCTGCAGCAGCTCATCATGGAGTCGATCGGCAAGGAGCGGGACCTGGCGGGAAACGTCGTGCTGCAGGGGATCTCGGTCTACGGCAACAAGGGCGCCACCGATCAGCATGCTTACGTGCAGCAGCTGCGCGACGGAGTGCCGAATTTTTTCGCCACCTTCATCGAGGTGCTCAAGGACCGCGAGGGGCTCTCTCTTGCGGTCGAGCCGGGAGCCACCTGCGGCGACTATCTTTCCGGCTTTTTTCAGGGGACCAGGGCGGCACTCTACGATAACGGCAGGGAATCGCTCACCATCACGGTGGACGAGGTCTCCCCGCTCACAGTCGGGGCCCTGATCGCGCTGTACGAGCGCGCAGTCGGGCTCTACGCGTCGCTGGTCAACATCAACGCCTACCATCAGCCGGGCGTGGAGGCGGGGAAGAAGGCGGCCGGCACCGTATTGAAGCTGCAGAGCGAGATCCTGGAGCTGCTGCGGACCCAGCGCGGCCGGGAGTTCAGCTGCGAGGATTGCGCAATGTCGTTGGCGCGCCCCGAAGAGGTGGAAACCGTGTTCACGATCTTGCGGCATTTGGCAGCCAATCCGGACCACGGGGTGATCTCCAGCAAGGGGGAAAGGATCTGGGAGAGCCGGTTCAGCTTCGGCGGGACTGACCAGTAAAACCCTGGAGCCGGAGAGGAGCCTATGAAGTCAATCGACCTTAGAAGCGATACGGTCACCCGTCCATCTGCTGCCATGCGCAGGGTGATGGCGGACGCCGAGGTGGGAGACGACGTCTACGGCGAAGACCCGACCGTGAACAGGCTTCAGTTAACGGCCGCAGAGATGCTAGGCAAAGAGGCTGCGCTCTTCGTTCCCAGCGGCACCATGGGCAACCTCCTCTCCCTGCTCTCCCACTGCGCGCGCGGCGACGAGTATATAGCCGGGCAGAACGCCCACATCTACCGGTGGGAAGGAGGCGGTGGCGCCATCTTTGGCGGAATACAGCCTCAGCCGATCGACTTCGAACCGGATGGCACCCTCGACCTGGACAAGGTATCCCGCGCAGTAAAGCCGCCCGACCACCACCACGCGGTGACCAGACTTCTTTGCCTGGAAAACACCCAGGGCGGCCGCGTGCTGCCGCTTGCCTATCTGGACCGGGCGAAAAGCTGCGCAAAGAGCCACAACCTGGCGCTCCACCTGGACGGCGCTCGCCTGTTCAATGCCGCCGTAGAGCTCGGGGTTCCGGCAGGCGAGATCGCCTCCAGGTTCGATTCCGTTTCGGTCTGCCTTTCCAAGGGCCTTGGCGCTCCGGCAGGCTCGGTGCTCTGCGGCAGCTCGGAGCTGATCGGCAAGGCGCACAGATGGCGAAAGGTTGCCGGCGGGGGCATGCGTCAGTCCGGCATCCTGGCCGCGGCCGGCATCTACGCGCTGGAGAACAACGTGGAGCGGTTGGCCGAAGACCATGACAATGCCGCCTCACTCGCTTCAAGGCTTGCCCGGGTCGAGGAACTGCTGGTCAGCCGGGCGAACACGAACATCCTCTTCGTTACCCCGCCCCCGGGGAGCGCGCCCATGCTTCGCCAGGCGCTGGCCGCCGACGGCATCCTGATCGGAGGCGGCGACAGTTTCCGACTGGTGACCCATCTGGACGTGACGGCGGCGGATGTGGAACGGACGGTAGTTGCCTTCAGGCGTTTCTTTTTGGCTGGGGGGAAGTGACCTGGCGAGATCGCCTGGATATTTATTTAGGTAAGGATCAAGGCGGGAAGTAGAGAAGCCGGGAGGCGAGCAAGCCTCCCGACAAGCTGCCTCCGCTGCAGCAGGCGCGGCTGGGATCAACCCTTCTGCCGGAGCGCCTCGGCGTACACTGTGCTTTTCGGAAGTCCCGTCTCGAGCGTCACCCTCTTCACCACATCCTTCAGTGATAATTCGCCCGCCCCGAGGTAACGGCTCAAAAGTTCTTCCATCTCTGGAGTATCGGGGAGTTCCGGCTTGTCGGCAGGCGTTACCAAAATGGCGACCTCGCCCCGGATCTCTTTTTGCTCCGCCTGCTCGATGAGGGCGGAAAGCTTTCCGCGCAGGAACTCCTCGTACAGCTTGGTGAGCTCCCGGGCCACCACGACCTCGCGATCGCCCAGCGTCTCCAGCATGTCGCGAAGGGTCGCCAGCACCCTTTTCGGCGATTCATAAAAAATGAGAAGCGCCCTCTCGCCGGCCAGCGACTGCAGCCTCTCCCGTCTCTTTCCCTGACGATTGGGCAAAAATCCCGCAAAAGTGAAGTTGTCGGTGGCAAGCCCCGAGGCTGAGAGCGCGGTGATGGCGGCGCAGGCCCCGGGTATCGGCACCACGGAGATCCCTGCGGCCACGGCGTCGCGCACCAGCTGGAAACCGGGATCGGAGATGCAGGGAGTTCCGGCGTCGGTGACGAGTGCCACGCAAAGCCCCTGCTGCAGCCGTTCCAGGATGTAATCCCCTTTGAGATCCTTGTTGTGGTCGAAGTACGAGGTGAGAGGCCGGGAGATGCCGAAATGGGTCAGCAGCTTCCTGGAATGGCGGGTGTCTTCCGCCGCGATCAGGTCCGCTTCCTTCAGGATGCGCAGGGCGCGCAGCGTGATGTCCTCCAGGTTCCCGATCGGCGTGGCTACTATATAAAGAATTCCGGCTGTCATAATCTAGAAACCGTTCTACGTTCGAGGTTCAATGTTCTACGTTAAAACAGTCATTGAATGTTGAACGGTTTATTCCTCCAATCCCCAGCATAGCGGAAGTCACGGTCAATGGTCCGAGTGGAAACAGGCAGAAACATCCTATGTTGCTCTAAGAGACCCAAACGTAGAACATAGAACGGTTTATTTGCCCCAGTCCCTGGCGTAGCGGAAGTCACGGTCGATAGTCCGGTTGGAAACCTTAGCGATCACCGGCAGACGCCTTTTGAAATGTGAGCCCTGCACCTTTTTCTGCACCTTGTCGACGAACTGCGCATCGAAACCGGCGGACAACAACTCCTCACTACTCATGCGCTGATCAACCATCCGGTACAGCAACTCGTCCGCGTCCCGGTAGGTAAAACCAAGATCCTGCTCGTCGGTCTGCCCGGCCCAAAGATCCGCGGAAGGCTTCTTGTCGATCACCTCGCGGGGCACACCCATCGCCTCGGACAGCTCCCACACCTGGCTCTTGTAGATGTCCCCGATCGGGTTCAAGGCGCTCGCCATATCGCCGTGCAAGGTACCATAGCCAAGCAGGAGCTCGGTCTTGTTGCTGGTGCCAAGGACCAGCCCTCCCACCTCGGCCGAATGGTCGTACAGTATGGTCATCCGCTCGCGCGCCATCTTGTTGCCGCGCCGCATGTTGTCCGCCTGCGGAACCAGCGCGAAGTAGGCGTCCACCATCGGGGTGATCTCCAGCACCTGGTAGTTGATGCCGAGTTGATCCGCGACCAGCTTCGCGTGGGACTCGCTCTCAGGATTGCTGGTCCGGTACGGCATGGTGTAGGCGTAGACGTTTTCCGGACCAAGCGCCTCAGCGGCTATAAAGGCCACCAGGGCCGAATCGATGCCGCCGGAGAGACCTAATACCCCCTTGCTGAGGCCGACCTTGGTCACCTCGTCGCGCACGAAGCCGACCAGAATCTGGCGCAGCAGAGCCGTGTTCACAGTAAGCGCGCCCATCAGCAGCTCCTCTCTTTGTCGATGCGTTTTAGTTCCTGCAGGGTGACGCCCAGGTTCTCGTCACGCATCATCGGCGAGAAGATCCGCTCGCGCCGTAGAGCCCCCTCGTCGACCCTGGCCAGTACGAAATCCTCCTCCAGCAGCAAGCCGCGATCGGTTACCTCGCCGGATGGCGCAATAGCCTCGGATCCCCCCCAGAAGTTGATGCCGTCCTCATAGCCCACCCTGTTGCAATAGAACACCCGGCAGTTGAGAAACATGGCCGTCGTGGAAGTGAGTTTCTGCCAGGCGGCTGCCGAGCCGAGCTCCTCGCTCCCGCTTATGCCGCGGCCGGGACTCGAAGAGAGGCAGACAAGCGTGGTGGCGCCGTCCATGGCCAGCAGGTAGGGGGCGGAAATATGCCACATATCCTCGCAGATCAGCATGCCGACCCGGCCAAAGCGGGTATCGAAGGCCCGGAAACGCTCACCGCGGGCCAGGTAGCGCTGCTCGTCGAACAGACCGTAAGTCGGCAGATAGACCTTCCTGTGCACGTGGAGGAGTTCGCCTGCTTCCAGGTAAAGGGCGGTGTTGAAAAAGCGGTAATCGGCGGAGACCTCCACCATGCCGATGGCGATCGAGATGCGTCTTGACAGGACCTGCAGCCTCCCGATCTGCTCCGCGTCAAGACGTAGCGCCACTTCGGGAACCAGGTCCTTCAGGAAATAACCGGTAAGGGCGAGTTCAGGAAAGACGATCAGGTCAGCACCCGCATCGATTCCCTTCTCTATGGCAGCCTCGATAAGGGCCATATTGTCAGCCAGACAACCTAGCTTCGGCTTGATCTGGGCAAGGGCAACAGTAAAATCCATGAGATTCTCCACAATTTTTTCTTAATTACTAGCACAGCGCCGAAAGCTTTGCAAACCTTTCGGTGACTTAGCGATCTCCACCTGGCTGGCCTCTCTCATTGCAACTGCAGAGCCCGCTGCCAATGAGTTCAGCCTGCTCCCCATCGGCATGATATTCGGGAAGTTTTCACCAGCTCAGCCACATTTTGGGACGAGAAGGGGCGGCTGTTTTTTAGATCCCGCCGGCGGCCGACAACCACCCTTTGCAGGGAAGCGCACTTCGAGGCAGCTCCCTCATCCGCCCCTTCGGGGCACCTTCTCCCGGAGGCAGAAGGAATAAAACCTAGCCAGTGGGAGCACTAGCAGAGGTGGCACCATCTGCCGAGGGGAGTGGATAATCCTAAAAGAGCACTACCAGGATAACGCCACCGACGATGACCGAGAGGTTGCAGACGGCGGAAACGCCGTGCAGCTTGGCGAACTGGCGGCGCAGCGGATCATCCTTGGGGGTCGTCTCGAAGGAGACGATCTCACGCTTTAGGGCCGCGGCGCGCGGCTCGATGTAGAAGGCCTGGAAGGAGGAGAGTGTCAGCATGACCGCCAGTATCGCCGCAGAAAGGGTCATCCCCTTGCCGGAGAGGACGATCCGGCAGATGAGGGCGACGAGGCCGCAGGCAAGCCCCCAGCGAAAATACCCGGGAAAGAACAGCCCCACGATGCGACCGGCAGTGTCCCTGCTCTCGGAGCGAAACAGCATCGGGGTGAGCACGAAGGTGAAGAGAGCGGCTCCGCCTAACCAGAGGGATACCGCCAGGCGGTAGATGATGGTCACTGTCTGCATGTCTAAACTCCTTGCTCTGGGTTTTACCTTTGTAAGGACAGGAGGCCGGGAACCTATAAACTGGCGTCAGTAGGCAAGGTCAAAGGCGTTCCTGATGTGCTCTATTTCCGGGAGGTCGTGCTCGTGAAGGACGATCGCTATTACATCAAAACGGGCATCCGCATCAAAGAGGCGTCTTTTCGAGAGCCAGACCAGCGCCGCCTTGGAGATCTGCCGCTGCTTGAAGGCAGTAACGGCGAGCTGAGGCGGGCCATAGGCCTTGTTGTTGCGGCATTTCACCTCGACAAAGACAAGCGACCTGCCATCTCTGGCCACGATATCGAGCTCCCCGCAGACGCAGCGGAAGTTGCGCTCGAGAATCCTGAAGCCGGCGCCTTTTAAAAAGGTGGTCGCAATTGACTCTCCTGTCTCCCCCAGTGAACTGTTGCCGCTCTTTTCTTTCATGTGCGCCCCTGGCCGTTTTTTCAAAAAAATGAACAACAGACAGTGTAGCAGCATGTACAGACATGGTTACTGGCTACTTAGCTTTTAACAGAGAGCCCTCTGGGAACAGGGAGGCGAAGGGTACCTGCCTGGACGATTCCGATCTCAGCTGGCGGCTTGCCAGCCTGCACTGGAAGCGGAAAAACTAGAAAAGCAGAAACCCTGTGCTTGAGTCGGGGAGGTCCTCTCCAGGCGTTATCGGCACATGCTCCTTGACACCACGAAAGCTCTTTCTGTGTATGGGCGAAGGGCCCAGCCTGGCTATGGCAGCCAGATGCGAGGCCGCGCCGTAACCCTTGTGGCCGGCAAAGCCGTAGCCCGGGTAGAGCGCGTCGTATTCGACCATCATCCGGTCCCGGGTCACCTTGGCGATGATCGAGGCGGCAGCTATGGAGAGGCTCAAAGAGTCGCCCTTTTTGACCGTGCGCTGCGGGATGCTCATTTTGATGGCGGAGATTCCGTCGATGAGGAGGAAGTCGGGAGTGATGCTCATGCCGAGCACCGCATCGCGCATGGCCGAGAGGGTCGCCTGCAGTATGTTAATGCTGTCGACCAACAGGTGGTCGCCAAAACCGACGCCCAGGCAGAGCGCCTCCTGGGTGATGATCTCGAAGAGTTCTTCCCTGACCTCCGGGGTCAGTTTCTTGGAGTCGTTCACCTCGGGAAGGATCAGCCCGTCCGGCAGGATCACCGCTGCCGCGACGACGGGACCCGCCAGGGGGCCGCGGCCGGCCTCGTCCACTCCGGCAACCAGGCGATAGCCGAGACGCGCCGCCCGCACCTCGTGGTAGAGCATGTCCAGCGGCGAGTCATCGGGGAAAAGGTCTGGGGGCATGGAGTCCAAGGCGTAAACCATTTGCCACGGAGAAGATCTGAGCAGATCTGAGAAAGACTCTAAATCAAGAGCAAAAAGACACAGTCAAGCAATCTTTAAGGCAGCAGACCTGGCCACAAATGCTCGGTTTACCCTCAGACTTTCTCAGATTTTCTCCGTGGCTAATTGTTTTTGGGTAGAATTATTTAGTAAAAAAAAGCCCCGATCGTTTGACCGGGGCTTTTTCTGCGACCTACTGGCCGGCGACGTATTTTCTTTCTTTGATCCTGGAAGCCTTGCCGCGCAGCTTGCGCAGGTAGTAAAGCTTCGCGCGACGGACCTGACCGCGGGTCACGACCTCAATCCCCTCGACGATCGGGGAGTGCAGCGGGAAAACCCTCTCGACGCCCACGCCGTTGGAAATCTTCCTGACCGTGAAGGTCTCGCGGACCCCGCCATTCTGACGGCCGAGGCAAACGCCCTGGAACGCCTGGATACGGCTCTTGTCACCCTCAACGATTTTCACCTGCACCTTGATGGTGTCGCCAGGGGTAAACTTGGGGATATTCTTCTTCATCTGCGCCATTTCGATAAAATCGATCTTGTTCATGTTGCACTTCCTCCCGTATCTTTAACTTCTAGTCTTGCAAGATATAAACTGTGGCAATATGCCGTCCCTTACCCAACCTGCTACAACCTTACATCATTTTGTTATCCCTGTGACACAAGGACTCAATACTTACATGACGGTCGCCTAACGACCGAAAAGCCTGTCCAGCATGATCGACGCCGCGGAACGCACCGAGAGATGGTTGTAATCGCCACCGCCGCTGATCGGCTCCAGTACGTAATCGCTTCTATTGAAAACCTCTTCAATAAGCCCCCAGCCGGTGCCCAGCAGGAGCAGGAAGGGCTGATCCGAGTCGGCATTCAAAAGCGCCTGCAATCCGGAGAAGCTGATACTGTTGTCGCGGCCCGAAGCGCCGGTGATCACCAGCTTGGGCCTCCGGCCGGTGCGCCTCTCGATGTCCGCTATGGCGTCATCCAGGGATTTCTCAGTCTGCAGCAGTTCGAGCGCGGCCTTTCTTTTCGGATTGTAGGTAGCACCCCAACCCTCCAGCCAGTGCAGCCTGATCTTCTCTACGAGCCGTCGCTGTTCCTCAACCGGCGTCACGATGTAGTAGCGGGACACGCCGTAGGTGCGGGCGGATCTGGCTATGTCGTGGATATCCAGGTTGGTTACTGCCGTGGTCACCACCTCGCTGTTCTTGTTGTACACCGGGTAGTGAATGAGCGCGATACTCAGGCTGGCCGCGGCCGTCATCGCGGCACCTCTGCCAGCAGTTTCTTGTCCGCCTTGCTCAACTCGACACCTTCGAGGAGCTCGGGGCGGGAGGCGAGGGTTCTCATGATCGACTGCTTGCGCCGCCACTTGGCGATCTCGGCATGGTTGCCGGACAAGAGCACGTCGGGAACCTTCTCACCCCTGAATTCGGGCGGCCTCGTGTACTGCGGATACTCCAGGAGGCCGTCTGCAAAAGAGTCGTACTGCGCCGAGGCGTCGCTTCCCAGCACCCCCGGAACCAGGCGGGCCACTGCATCGACGATCACCATGGCTGCAATCTCCCCGCCGGTCAGCACGAAATCCCCCAGGGAGATCTCGTCGTCGACGAAGAGGGTACGCACCCGCTCGTCTACACCTTCGTAGCGGCCGCAGATGATGATGACCCCTTCTTCGCGGGAGAGTTCCTCGGCAACCGCATGGTTGAAGGGTCGTCCGCAGGGGGTGGTCAGGATCACCCTGGAGCCCGGGTTTTTCAGCTTTACTGCCTCGATCGCCCCGGCGATCGGCTCCACCTTCATCACCATGCCGGCGCCGCCACCATAGGGGGAGTCGTCGGCCGTGGCATGCTTGTCGAGAGCCCAGTCGCGGATGTTGTGCAGGGCGACCTCTATCAGCCCATTCTCCGTGGCGCGCTTCAGGATGCTCTCCGTCAGCGGGCCGTCGAACATGGCCGGGAACAGCGTCAAAATGTCGAATTTCATAGATCGAGGAGTCCCTCGGGAAGAGAGACCGTCATCCTTTTGGCAGCCAGATCCACCGCCACTACCACATCTTCCAGCGCGGGGATCAATATCTCGCGCCCGTCCAGCTTTACCACGTAGACGTCGTTGCTGCCGGTCTCGATGATATCGACCAGTTCACCGAGCTCTTCCCCGTCCTTGGTTGCCACCTGGAGTCCCAGCAGGTCCGACCAGTAAAATTCGTCGGAAGGGAGCTCCGGGAGCGCGCCCCGGTCGGCGTAGATCTCGCGGCCGACCAGGTGCAGCACCTGGTTGATGTTGTCAAACGACTGCAGGGTGAGAATCACCCTTTTGCCGTGCGCCTTCGCGGAAACCACGGGGAATCTTTCCATGGCCCCGGCCGGGGACTTCACCATTACAGTTTCCAGCCTTGAGATGCTGGAGGCATCCCCCGCGAAGGGGATGACCCGCAGCTGCCCCCGGATCCCTTGTGTTGCCTGGATCTTGCCTATCAATACTATTTGTTCGCTACCGGGCATCTGTCACTCTACAATTTTCAGGATAGCTTTCTTGTTGTCCTTTGTGGAAACGGCATTCAAAAGGGTGCGGATCGCCTTCGCAGTGCGACCCTCCTTGCCGATGATGCGCCCCATGTCTTCTTTGGCCACGGTGAGCTTGATTACGTTGGTATCTTCTTCCAACTCCTCGGTGGCTCTCACCTGGCTCGGGTCATCAACAAGTGCCTTGGCGATTGTCTCTACAAGCTCTTTCATGTCGCTATCCTCATGTAGTGTGGGATATCCGGATAACCGGAGCTGACGAGAATTAAGCGGCCGGAGAGACGAATTTCTCCCAGATGCCGACTTTCTTCAGGATCTGCTTGACTGTGTCGGTAGGCTGTGCGCCCTTGCTGAGCCACTCAAGGGTCTTTCCTTCTTCCAGATTGAATACCGCCGGGTTTTTGTTCGGGTCGTAGGTACCGACGTTCTCGATGAAACGTCCGTCTCTACGGCAACGGCAGTCAGCAACTACTACCTGGTAAAAGGGTTTCTTTTTAGCGCCAGCACGTGCCAGTCTGATCTTGATAGCCATTTCTTCCTCCTGGTGTTCTCGGATCCATGATCCGCTACTTCGTGTAAGTGGTGAATCGGAATCTACTAACTCTACTGTCATCTGTTACTATCGTCAAAGGAGGTTAAAAGGGAAGCATCCCTTTTCCCATCCCCTTCATGCCCTTCATCATTCCCTTGGGACCCATCTTCTGCAATTGCTTTACCACCCGCTGCGCCTCGGTGAAACGCTTCAGCAACTGGTTCACTTCCTGAACGGAGGTGCCGCTACCCTTGGCAATCCTCAGGCGCCGGCTGCCGTTGATGATGGTGTGGTTGGCGCGCTCCTTGGGGGTCATGGAATCGATGATCGCCTCGATCCGCTTCAGCTCCCGCTCGGAGGGCTGGGCGCCCTGCATCTGCTTCATCATCTTTCCCATGCCGGGGATCATACCCATGATCGATTCCAGGGAACCCATCTTCTTGATCTGCTGCAGCTGGCTCTTGAAATCCTCCAGGTCGAACTGGCTCTTCTTGAGTTTCTGCTGGAGACGCTCGGTCTCCTTCTCGTCGAAGGTCGCCTGCGCCTTCTCGATCAGGGTGAGCACGTCGCCCATGCCGAGGATCCGGGAGACCAGACGGTCTGCGTGGAACACGTCCAGCGCGTCCAGCTTCTCGCCCAGGCCGACGAACTTGACCGGCTTGCCGGTCACCGCCTTGATGGAGAGCGCGGCCCCGCCCTTGGCGTCGCCGTCGAGCTTGGTGAGGATGACGCCGGTGATGCCCAGGCGGTCGTTGAAGCCGGCGGCCACATTCACCGCCTCCTGCCCGGTCATGGCGTCGGCCACGAACAGGATCTCGCGCGGAGCCAGCTCGTCACGAATGCTCTCCAGCTCCTCCATCAGGTAGTCGTCTATCTGATGGCGGCCGGCGGTGTCATAGATGATGGTATCGAACGCGTTCAGCGTCGCGTAGCGAAGCGCGGCGCGGCAGATCTCCAGCGGCTTCTGGTCAACCTGCGAGTCGAACACCTCGATGCCGAGCTGACGCCCCAGAACCTTAAGCTGCTCGATGGCGGCCGGACGGTAGACGTCGGCCGGCACCAGGAGCGGCTTGCGCCTTTGTGCTTTCAGGTACTTGGCAAGCTTCCCGCAGGAGGTGGTTTTACCCGCACCCTGCAGACCGACCAGCATGATAGCCACCGGCGGCTTGGCGGCCAGGTCGAGGGAGTTGTCCTCCCCCCCGCCCATCAACAGCACCAGCTCTTCGTGGACTATCTTGATGACCTGCTGCCCGGGGGCAAGGCTCTGCAGCACCTCGGTCCCGACGGCGCGGCCGCGTACCTTTTCGACGAAATCCTTGACGACCTTGAAGTTTACGTCCGCCTCGAGAAGCGCCAGGCGCACCTCGCGCAGCGCGTCCTTGACGTTATCCTCGGTCATTACACCCTGACCGCGGAGCTTCTTGAACACCAGGTCGAGTTTATCGGATAGGGTTGCGAACATCGAATCAAGCCTTATAAGGTGCCGGAATTGCGCGTTTATTTTCTACAAGCCAGGGAAATTGCCGGCAAAGGCGCACAGATATCCCGCGGCAAGAGAGTCACTCTAGTGGATAACAGCGCATATTGTCAAGAAAAATATCGGGAGCGCCTGCAGTTACAGCCGCACCACGGAGCCTGCCTGCAGCAGACTTTCCGCGATGGTGAACATGTTGGTCACCCCGCCCGCGGCGAGCAGTTCCTTCTTCTGGAAGAAGTCGAGACAGATACCGCAGGAGAGCACCTCGACCCCCCGATTGCCCAGCGCCTCGAGCACCTCGATCACCTCTGACCCCCGGGCGGTCAAAAGGACGCCGGTATTGATAAACAGCATGCGGTCGGGAAGCTCCGGCAATTCCACCAGCGTCATGATGAAGTTGCGCATCAGGAGCCGGCCCAGCTCCTCGGGGCCGTCGCCCAAACGGTCCGATCCGATCAGCATGACGACGGCTCCCGCTCGCCCGGAGATGGCCGCTGTCTGCCTCTGCGCCCCGGTGATGGTAAAGGCGAAGGCACCCTCAAGCGGCTCCTCCTGCACCTGATAGCCGCGCCCCTCGGCGAAGCGCTTCACATTTTCCCGCGGAGCCCCGTCATCCAGCAGCACGCGGAGTTCGCCTACCGCCGTTTCCAGCGCCCTCTTCACCGAGACCACCGGTCCCGGACAGGCCATGCCCCTGACATCCAAGCTTTTCATATATGGTTCCCCTCAACCTTCTGGTAAGTATCTCCGGTTTTCCGGTACAGATCCCTCGGCAGGAGCCCCGCTTGAGCCAGCGCCGCCTCCACCTCGCCCCTCACATCCTCGCTGTACCTGACGGCCAGACCGCAGTCGGCCGCGAGCGCCCGGGGTGCCGGTATCAGCAGCATTTTCAGATGTTTCGCCTTAAGCAGCCGCTCCGCCTCCATCACCCGATGGATGGAGTTGAATATCGCCACGTAATCTCCATCTTTTACCACAACAGCTCCTTTCCCGGCACGAAAGCCAGCATTCTAGAGATGCGGATTGACAAAGCAGAGCCAAATCCATAGTATTACACGATCCAAGAGGTAACAATGCAGACAGCACTACAAGTAGCAGGCCTTATCATCCTGACTGTAGCGGTCAATATCCCCCTGGGATACCTGCGGCAATCGTGTCCAAAGTTTTCCTTCGGCTGGTACTTCTACGTCCATATATCAATCCCTGCCATTATCTACCTGAGGGTGAAGATGGGACTTGGATGGCCGATGATCCCCTTCACCCTGGCAAGCGCCATAGTAGGCCAAGTCATCGGCGGCAGACTCTATAAAAAGAAGTACCACCTTGGCTGACAAGAGACCGAGAATGCGCAGACCGGCTGCAGTCGCGGACCTCTTAAGCGCCCTTTTGCGCGGCACTCCCGCCGAGACGAGACTGAAGGAAGGTCGCATCTGGCTTGTTTGGGAGGATGCCGTGGGAAGCCGGATCGCCTCCCACGCCAAGCCGGCCGCCTTTCGAAACGGCACACTCACCCTCACCGTCGACAGCGCTCCCTGGATGCAGCAGCTGAGCTTCCTGAAGCGGGAACTGATCGCCAAGGTGAACGGAGAACTCGAAGAGGAACTGGTAAAAGAGCTATACATGAAAGCGGGGAAGATCCCGACCGTCCCCCCCGCAGAGAAGGCCCGGACGGTGAAGCGCCGGGAGCTGAGCTGCGAGGAGCAAACATGGATCGCCGAGCAAGCCGTATCGGTGACCGATCCTGAACTTCGGGCTGTCTTCGAGAGCCTGATCAGAAAAGACCGGGAGAACCGGTAGTTCGCATTGCGCTTCAAACAACCTGTCCTTCTACCCTTCTACCCTGCCTGAGAATTAATCTCAACCTGAATCTTCCCTTAAACCAGGTGTCCAGTTCGTCTTCGCATTGCGGCTGGCGCACAATAAGGGGTCACACCGGATCCGGCCACCCACTCCTTTCAGACGACAAGGGTTCCCCCCCTCTCCCTCAGGGGAAACCCCGACCAGACAACGCCGCTGTTAGCCGCCTCTGTATATCCTGAGCTTTTCCGCGCTATAGCCGCCATCTTCTTCCCGCACCATGAGCGGCGGTTCCACCCGCAACTCGCCGGTGCGCCCCTTCATCAATTCCACAAGAAAAATCCTGGCCGGCGCAGCGGAGTTGCCATGCACCATGCGGAGCCTGAGCACTGCGAGTTTCTGCAGGGCCGCCTGCGCCATCAGTTCAGACAGGCGGCAGGTGTGATAGATAAAGCAGATACGGCCGGACTCCTTCACCAGGTATTTGGCTGCCGACAGGAAATCGGCCAGAGTGGCCGTGGTCTCGTGTCTCGCCCCATCGCGGCCCGCGCGCGGACTGATCTTGCCGGTATCCGGTTTTCGATAGGGCGGGTTGGCAACCACCAGATCGAAGCTGGAGACGGCAAAGCGCGCCTTCAGGCGGATCACGTCATCCTCGACGATCTCAATACGGTCGGAAAGATTATTGGCGCGCACGTTTCTTTCCGCGATGCGGGCCATGCAATCCTGGAACTCGACTCCGGTTATGATGGCAGAAGGCTCGCGCCTCGCCAAAAGGAGCGGAATCACGCCGCAACCGGTGCCGAGATCCGCCACGCGGTCCCCCTTTCCCACCCCGGCGAAGTCAGCCAACAGCAGCGGATCCAGGGAAAAACGGTAGCCGTGCCGGGGCTGTACGATGCGCAGCCGGTACCCGGTCAGCTCGTCCAGGGTTTCACCATCACCTGCCTGGAAAGTCATAAAGGCCACCTCTTGCCTTCATTTTCAAAATGCGCAAACAACAGGCTCATAAGGCCTTGATGCGGTACACGATGTAAGGCAGCCCACCCGGTTCCTGGCTGACCGCAACAAGTTCCAGTTCCGGCGGCGGAGTAAAGGGGCGGCCGGGATTGATGATCGGCCCGAAGAGGAACTCCAGTTGGGGGCGCATGTTGAGCAGTTGCACCGTAGCGATCAAATAGTCGGTCCTGTTCTTCCTGGCCGCATCGATAATGCCCGGGTAATCGGCTTGGGGGGGGATCTGATAGCTGCGCCCGGAATAAAAGCCGATCCTCCCCGACCTGGTCATCAGGATGGCACTCTCAGGCAGCATCTTCCCAAGCCTGAGGCCTATTCGTTTGTCGTCCAACCTGCCGCCATCCCGCGTGTAATGATACGGGAGGTTCCGATCTGCCGGCACCGCCACAACGACAATCCAGGCTCCGTAGATTACGGCCAGGCAAACGGGAGCGTAGCCGAGGTAGCGAACGACGCCGCCCGCCGTGGCGCCGCCGCTTAATCGCTTAAGCACCCAACCGGTCGCAAGCGAAAGGGCGTTGCCAATGCAGAGAAAGAGCACCGGCAGGTAGGCTTGCGTATACTCCGGCCCGATGAAGAAAAAGACCACGATGACCAAAAGAGGGGCGAAGGTGGCCAGCAGGTAGGTCCGCTCCAGCATCTTGGCCCTGGACAGCGCTCCGGCCAGAGATCCGACAGCCGCCAGCGCCCAGCCGTAGACTGGGAGCATGTCACGCCAGCAGGTAGCGATATTTTTCAGATAATTGGTACGGATATATTCCGGGTACAGGCGGAAAAGATCCAGGTAGCCTAGCTCCTTGAAAGAAGGGTCGTGCTTGATGTCAGGGATTTGCAGATACTCGCTCAGGGCGTCGGCGATGGCGATTTTGCCTTTGCCCGTCAGTTGCCATTTCCCGGTCAGGTCGTGAAGCATGATCAAATAAGGAGAGAACAGCAGGGAAAAGACCCCCAGGCTCAACAAAACATAGAGAAGCCTCCGGCAAGAAAGCCGATTGATAAAGGTGAAAAGCACCAGAACGGCTATCAGAGAAGCGAATACCAGCACCCCTTCCGAGCGGGTGAGGTGGGCGCCGGCAAAAAAAGCACCCGCCAGAACAGAAGGGAGCCAGGCGCTGTCCTTGTAGGCTCTCCAGAGGCAGTAAACGCCGAGCAGCAAGAGCGTTATGTAGGTGGCCTGGGTCATGACCGCGGTCGACCAGTAGCGAAGCGGGGGCCAGCTGATGGAAAGGATGGCCGCCACAACGCCAACCCTCCTGTCAAAGAACTCGACCCCGAGCAGGTAGACCGGGACCACCAACAGGCTCCCCATGACGATGGAGACGGCAAGTCCGGCGGTCTCGAAACCGGGGCTAACGGTGCTGGCCAGCCCGAGCAGTATGGGATAGAAGGGGGGGTAGTGCAGCGCCAGGGACAGCCCTCGCCCGGAGATGAATTCCTTGGCAATGGCGACATAACTGACGCCGTCCGCGGAGATCACCTGGTAGAACTGCAGGAAATAAAGCCGGATGCCAAGACCGGCCAGCGCAAGCAGGGCGAGCAGCGCGAGATCTACCCTGGTAAGACTACGGCTGTCAGCAGGCATCCGCTACCCCCTCGCCGAAAATTCGCACCTTGATGAGCCCCATCCTGCAGAGTCGGAACTGGAGTGCCGTCTTCAGCACGCCCAGACCGTAGACCACGCTCCGGCGGAAATTGATGGAGGAGGCATCCTTGAAGTATTTGGTGGGACAGGAGACCTCGCCGATACGATAGCCGGACCAGATGATCTGCGCCAGCATCTGGTTGTCGAAGAGGAAATCCTCGGAATTGAGCTCCAGCGGCAGCCGTTCCAGCACCTCACGGGAGAAGGCCCGGTACCCGGTGTGGTACTCCGAGAGTTTGTGGCCCAGCAGCAGGTTTTCCACCAGGGTCAGGAAACGGTTGGCCAGGTACTTGTACAGCGGCATGCCGCCCTTGAGTGCGCCGACCCCGAGAATCCTCGAGCCGAGCACCGTATCGAATTCACCGTAGGCGATCATGGAAGACATCGCCGTGATAAGGTGCGGCGTGTACTGGTAGTCGGGGTGGAGCATGACCACGATGTCGGCGCCCAGATCAAGAGCGCTCCGGTAGCAGGTTTTCTGGTTCCCGCCGTATCCGCGGTTCTGGGGATGAATGACGGTCCTGATACCTAGACGCTGCGCCAACTCCGCCGTGTCGTCCCGGCTCGCGTCGTCAACCAGCACCACCTCGTCCACGAACTCGAACGGGATCTCAGAGTATGTCTTCTGGAGGGTCTTCGCCGCGTTGTAGGCGGGGAGCACCACAACGATCTTCTTGCCGTTTAGCATGTTAAGCACCTGTCAAAGTAGAGTAGCGGGCCGGCCGGCCCGGGGGCGGTAACCCTGCGCAGGAGCTTTGCCCTGTTGAATCTCGTGCTACAGTTTTTTCAACCTTTTCAGCCTCATTTCCCGCGCCAGCATCAGGGCAAAGAGTGCGAAGGAGACCAGGGTCAGGTATTTGCCGATCTTGAAAGGGAGCGGGTCAAAGACGAACTCCACCTTGTGACGCCCCGGGGTCAGGTAGATCCCGCGCAGCACATGATCGACCGGGAAGATTTCGGTCTCCTTGCCATTCACCGTCGCCCGCCAACCCGGGTAATACTTCTCACCCAGTACCAGCATGGAGTTCATGGCGACCGACGCCTCCAGACCGATCCTGTCCCCCTCATAGCGCAGCACCCGCACCTCACCCGCCGGCCCGCGCGAAGGGAGGTTCGGGTCCGCCATCTGAATGGGGGGGGGCGATTCAACGAGCGCCATCAGGCGCGGGTCAAAGGCCGGGCTCTGCAGAGCGCCGAGCGTCTCCCGGGCCGAGGTGACCAGCAGCGCGCTGGGCGCGAGCCATGCCTTGGGGAGCGCCTTGCGATTCTCCAGGATTACGGTGGCACCGTCCGGGCTGGCGAAGACCGGCGAATATTTGCCGGCCAGTGCCGCGGCATCCTGCGCGTACTGATCCTTTGCCATCACGAGATAGCGCACATTCATGATGTCGGGAACGCTGCTGCTCAGATCAAAGGCCTCCAGGTACTCCTGCCAGCGGCGCTTCTGAACCGGATTGGAAGTGAACAGCACCGGGACCTCGTTGGAGGCGAACGACATCGGATCGGTGCCGTTCATCGGCAAGGAACGATATTGCCTGCCCCCCTGCGCCAGAAAGTCGATGACCGGCGTCTTCACCCCACGGACATGTTCGGGCACCGGTTGCAGGAGCAGGTACTTCGCGTTGACCCGCTCCACATCAGCCAGGTAGCAGACGAGGAGCAGGCAGGGAAGCCATTTCACCAGAGAGTCCTTGCGGGAAAAAAGCGCCAGGACCCCGGCATAGATGCCGGACACCCAGACGGCAACGCCAGTCTCCCGCACCAGGTTGTCCCAGCGCTGGATGAAGAGCGCAGGTCCCTGTTCGTACCTGTTGGGCGTCCAGAGCATGTCGTTCAACAGCGACTGCCAAGCGCCTTTTGCGGCCCAGAGGGAACCTAACAAGGCCAGCACCAACAGCGGCAGCGCCGCGACCCCCATGAGATAGCGCCTGAATCCCCGGGAGCGCCGCACCTCCTGATCCAGCAGCAGATCCAGGCCCCGGGCTGCCAGCACCCCGAGCCCCATCACGGGAAGAAACATGATCATCTTCGGCACCCGAAAACGGTTGATGCCCGGCAGATGCTCGTAGAGAAACCAGTAGAACGGGGTGAACTTCCCCATGGAGAACAGTATGCCGACCACCACCGCGGCGCTCGCCAGCCAGGTGTACTTGTCGCGCCGGAAGATGAGCGGCAGCGGCACGAGCAACCAGGGGAGCAGTCCCATGTAGTCGGTGGTCTGGGTGAAATTCATCCTCCCCCAGTAGTAGGAATCGATATTGGTGCCGTTATAGCCCCCTTCCTGACGGGAAAATCCGAAAAAGCCGGGAATCACGAAGGTGACGATTTCTTCCGGGGGGAGTGACCAGGACATCGCCTCCTCCAGGTCGATGCCGCCCTTCCCCTGGTTGGCCCCGCTCTGCACGCCGCGGGTGGTGTCCGTTGACCAGACGGCGAGGGGAACCAGGGATATGGCCACGGTCGACAGGAAAAAGAGCAGCGTCACCAGGTTCAGGCCGAATATCCGTGCCAGCGCTCCTTTGGTATGCCCCCCTTCGGCCCACAGTATGCCAAGTGAACGGCAGACGCCATAGACGCCGATGCCGAGACAGGTGTAGTAGGCGACCTGCCAGTGCATGTTGAAGAACTGGAAAGCAAGGCAGACAGCCGCGGTCATCGGGAAGATGAACCTGCGGGTCTGGAATCCTTTCTCCAGGAAATAGAAGGCCCAGGGGGCGAAGCTGATGGTGGCGATTTTTTGCGCGTGCCCGGCGTTGATGAGCGAGGCATTTTCCGGAGCCAGCGCGAAGATGAGCCCGCCCAAAAAGGCGCCCAGGCGCCCGACGCCGATGGCGCGGCAGAAGAAGTAGGTGCCGGCGCCTCCTAAGAAGAGGTGGAACAGGATAAACCACGCCACGCTGGCCGGCTCAGGAAAGAGCCAGAAGATCAGGTTCCGGTAGAACAGAAACTGCATTGATACAGTTCCACCCCCCTCCGTCCCGCCGCCATTGGCAAAAAGGTCCCAATTGGCCTTCAGGTTGACCTTGAACAGATCCAGAAAGCCCATAAGTTTGAAATGTTTTATGCTCCAGTAGAACTCGCTCACTATATCCGGAGCGCGAATGACCTGGTCTGTGAAAAGCATCTTCCCAAAGCACAGTATCAAGATGCCTAGCAGCATTGCGAGGAAGCAAAAATCTTTCTTTCTTTCCGTCATGTCGGGCCTTCCATTTCCAGTGAGATGCCAATATCGGTAAAACTGTTGTTAATTACCCTGTTTCTGCAGGATTGCCAGCCACTCACCGCCGCCCCGGGATTTCTCCATTTCCAGCATCCTGAAACTCCGGTCGACCTCTTCAGCAACTCCTTGATACCGGCAAAGCAATTTTCCGCAGAATTCAGCATTTCATCGCCCCCCTGGTCCGGTGATGGCACCCGCTAAGATCTTCCGATAGTACCCGCTCAAGGAAAAGGCTTGAGCTTCCCAGCGGAAATCTGCCAGCACACGACTACGCCCGGCCTTGGCCAATGATTTTCTTCGCAGCGGATCATGCAAGAGATCCGCTGCCTTACTCGCCATCTCCAGCCAATCGTCCGGATCGCACAGCTCTCCGGAAAGGCCGGGTCTGACATATTCCGCCAGCTGCCCCACGTTGTCGGCAACCACGGCAACTTCTGCACGCAGGAGCTCGGTGATCTTCGCGGGACATTTGGTGCGGTTTATCTGGGTATCGGCGAATGGATAGATGGCGACATCGCCTGCGGCCAGGTAATCAGGAAGCTCTTTTGGCTCCACCCATCCCGCCATGACCAGTGCCCGGGAAAAACCTTTGGCCCTTGCTGCCAGAGAAAGCAGTTCCTCCTCGTTGTTTCTCCCCTTCCCCACTACCAGAAAGCGGACGGCCGGGACTCTCAGGAACAACTCGGCAAAGACGGCATGCAGCTTCTCCTGAGGATATTCAAAAAACCTGGTATAGAGAAGTACCACCGGAGACTCAACGGGTATCCCGAGCTTCTGCCGCACCCAAAGACCATTGCCCAAGGCAGTATTCTGAACGCAGTTGGGCAGGTAAAAAATCGAACCGGCAGGCACTCCAAGTGCCGCCACCATTACCTCAAGTCCTCTGCTGGCGACGGTTACCGCCGCTGCGCGCGGCAAAAGCCACTGTTCCTGAAAGGCAAAGACGCGCTTTTCCAGGCTGGAATAGTCATGAAGGTCGTTCATCCCCCCGCGGCCTTCCCAATCATCGGTGTCGACCATTATCTGCGGCATGCGCAACCCGAGCCGGCGCACGCAGAGCATGAGCATGACCGCCACCCCTCCGTACCCCTTGGGCTTAAAAAGATGGACCACGGCGGGACGCTCCGCCAGGGCGGCATAAAAGATCCGCCACGCCATCAGCCAGGCGGCAACCGGCTTCCAGGCGAAAGAGAGGCGAATATTCACTAGCCTCACCCCCCGCAGCACCTCGGTCTTTCCGGAGTCCTCAGGATTTGTGTAGGGCGGGGCGACGATGACCACGCTGTGTCCAAGCGCCTGCAGCTCCACGGCCAGAGGGAGCATGCGCGCGATCACCGTCCCCTTGGGGCGGATGCCGAATGGAGCGACAAAGACTAGCTTCAATAATGGATCAGACGACATACTTCCCCATCTTTCCTCGACAAGCGTGGTTAATTCCCCGCGCCATCATGCGCGTCTTTCCCACCCTTTCAGGCTCAAAAAGGAACAAGCGCGCCAGTTCCAGAAAGAACCGCACGGCATCGCGCAAACAGTAGGCAGGAAAGTCCGTCCAATAGCGCTCCCAGACACAGAGACGGTTGCGGGTCTTGTAATACTTGCGAATCGCATCATGGCTTGTTACGGCAAAGCCGCCCGGAAGCGCGATCTTACTGCCGACGTTGTGCTTCAGAATCGCGCGATTCGCCCTGAGCACCTTAAAGCCGGTCCGCTGCAGGCGAAGGCAGTACTCGATATCGACAAAATCGATAAAAAGCTCGTCCGCGAAGGGCCCGGCCTTTTGATAGACCCGAAGATCCAACAAGCTCCCGGAGGTCATGGCGGTCAAGACCGGCTGGCAAGCGGGCGACTCCGGTGGCCGCTCGTCTTTCCAGGTTGCCAGAAAGGGAGCCGCCAGACCGACAGCATCCCCAGCCTCCCCGTCGAGACAGCTCAAAAGGGCGGATACCATGCCGGGCATGGCCGAGCTGTCCTGGTCCATGGTGAGAAGTCGGCAGTATCCTGCCGCGACAGCCCGTTCCGCGCCGATATTAAGCGCTCTGGCAACTCCCAGGTTGCTGCCGTTAGCTATGTAGGTCAGCCGCGGCATCAAGGCCAGTTGACTCACCACTTCCGGGGTGGAGCGATCCGAGTTGTCCACCACGAACAGCTCACCTACCTGATCGAGGTAGCTCCGTATGTTGGCAACTACCCAAAGCGCAGGGTTGTACAAAACCACTACACCGGCTATCTGCCGCAACTGTCCGGGCCGGTCATTCACGCGAATAGCTCCTGCGCCAGCTCAGGCAAGAAATCAAAGGGGAGGTCATCCTGCAGGTAGCCCGGCGCCCGGCTTACCCCGCGCAGACCGCACTCCGGGTCAAGCTGGAAACGCCCGCACTGCTCGGCAAGAGCCGCAGCGATCGCTTCCGGGGTGCACTGGTCCAGAGAGACGATGTTGTCGTGCCAGGCGGCGAGATCCTTGGTGGCGAACCGGTTGGTAACCGTCAGCGCGCCAAAGTGCGCCATCTCCAGCGGAGGATAACTCGGGTGGGGCGAAATCATCAGGGAAACCCCGACGGCCGTCTCCTGCAGCAACCGGGCGTACTGGTCAAGGCTCAGTTTTCCGACCGAGGTCAGGGTCAGGCCGTTTCCGAGGGTAATATCGGGATGCTTCTCGCCTGCTGACAACACCTGCCAGCCGGACCACTGCGGGCCTGCCCAGCGTCTGAGCCCTTCCACCAACAGGGAGAAGGCGTTTCGCGGCGTCGACGGGCGGCCATACACGAGAATCTGCCGTTTTTTGGGCAGCGGCGGCCGGGAGACGAGGCACTGCTTGAGACGGGAGTTGAGACGGGGCTCGAAACAGAACTCCCGGTGGAAGCCAAGCCCCTGACGGGTGAAATAGTCCCGCAAGAACGAACTGTTGAAGACGGCCAGCTGCGGCACCGCCGTCCGGTAGGTACTCTCGCAGAGAGTGAACTCGCTGGAAAAGGGGTAAAACCCGGGCTCGTAATCCTGGATCAGGTAGCAGAGGCGGTTAAGGGGCGCGCCAAACAGCTCAGACTGCGCCACCATCGCCCGTTGGGCAAGGTAGGCGGTGATCCACGCGGTGGCGAGAAAGACATCACCGGAGGTGACCGGCAGGGTGTGACCGGCACGGTACTTGGCGGGCAAAATCTGGGCAGGGGAGTCCAGGTCTTCGTTCCAGCCGACCAGCTGGTAGTTGCCGAAATCGGTCAGGTCTTCCGAGCCGGGAGCATACTCGGTGAGGATGATGCGTAACCGCACGTCTTCAGGCAACCCCGCGGCCAGCCCGCGGTAAAGTTGCAAGGCCGTTGCGATGCCGCCGAAGATATGCTCCCGGTTGATGGTCGGCACAACCAGGTTCAGCCGTCGGAAACTGTGCGCGCTTTTCCTGACCGCCAGCGGCGTTATCTGGCTAAGCGATGTGCCGAAGGCGTGGAAGTGCAACCTGCGGAATAACCCCTGACTCAGACGGTTTTTTTTGAGCATGGTAAGTAGATTGCCAGTCATGCGTTTTCTTTTACCTTTCGCGCCAGGGGTTCCCAGCTTCCCGTCCTGTCATTGAACTGCTTGACCACCCTGGCCGGCGAGCCGACCGCGATGGAGAAGGGAGGGATCTCGCCGGAAACGACCGAGTTGGCGCCGATGATCGCGCCCTGGCCGATGATGGTGCCCGGCAGGATGGCGACGAACTCGCCGATCCAGACGTTGTCCCCGATTACTACTGACTGATCACTGGTCAAGACGCGCTCGGCCGGAGGGAGCGACGGCCGGCTCTGTCCGTCACCCCGGTAAACGCCGTGATTGTGGTCGGAGATGAAAATCTTGCTGGCCATAAGGACGTTGTTTCCGATCTCGATGTAATTGGTCGCTCCGATATGAACGAAGTCGTTTATGGACACGTTATCCTTGATGACGATCCTCGGGGTGAAGCTTTGCTCCCGGAACCTGGTTACCGCCTCCAGTTTGAGGAAATCGCCTGCGATCAGGTTCTTGCCGATGGTGATGTGGGCAAGCCCGCTCAAGACGACGTTTGGCCTCAAGGAAAGGTTCACGGCTCCAGGCAGTTTGCGCGCTACCATATGGTTGAAGATGCGGCGGACTGCACGATTGTACATGGCCCTTGCGGTAAGCAGAGCGCCGTTTTCACGGTATAGCCGCAGTACGCTTTTCAACATGTTTTCACCTTGCCCTTCAGCATTTTCCTGACGCGGCTCGCTCCCCTTACCACTGCAGCCGGACAGGACGCAAGGGCCGTCAAGAGAAGCTTCTCCCTGAGCCGCAGCCCGGAGCCTGCCAGGTGGCTTCGGATACTCTCCGCCTTGAGGTCCAACCGGCCCAGTTTGATCTGCAAAAGGGAAGGGACGATCACCTTGTAGACGTTCTGCGTCTTCACCTCTCTGACGACCGCCCGCGAGAAACCGATCTCCGCGCCGTACTCCAGGAGGCGGCCGAACTCCTCGATAAAGACCCGAAAGATGCCGTAGCCGCTGGTATTGCCCGCCCGGAACCTCACCAGGGACTCCTGGACGATAAAACTCTGCCCCTGCCGGATCAGGTTGAACAGCGGGTAACACTGTACCAGGTTGGTGCCGATCTTAGACAGGCCGAGATCCAGATGCTTCATGAACTCCGAGCGCCTGAAGCAGAGCGACGAGGCAAAGGTAATCCAGGATGACAGGCTGAGCAAGGTCTGGTCGGCATCGTCACAGTTGAACCGGCGAACAGTCAGACCTGAGGGATTCTCCATCTTATTATCATAGGTCGTAGCATTGGCATAGATCAGGCCATAACCTTTGTCCAAAAGCGGAAAGAGCAAATCCAGTGCTCCCATCTCCAGATGGTCGTCGTCCCCCATCAGCCAGCAGTAGTCACCGGTGGCGACTTCGACAGTTTTCAAAAAGTTCCTGTCGGCGCCCATGTTCTCCGGCCAACGGAAATAAGTCAACCGGGGGAATTTGCCCTGGTACTCCAGGATCAGTTCCCGGGTAGCATCGGTAGAGGCGTTGTCACAGACGACGATCTCCAGACCGTCACGGGCCTGGCAGATGATGCTGTCCAGGGTTTCCCGCAGTAAGCCCGCGCGATTGAAGGTCGGGATGCAGATCGAGAGTCGCATGGTCATGAAAGGTCCTTCGAGGCAGCCGGTAATTTGTCAGGCTGATGCCAGATAGCGCGGCAGCGCTGCCAGATGAGGTAGACAAAGGGGAAGCTGAGCAGATTAACGCAAAGAAATCCCAAGGCGACCTCCTTGCTCCCGTAGTTTTTCCCCAAAAACCAGGTGGCGCCTCCTTGGACGAGAGCGGTCACCAGCGACAGCAACACCATAGGCTCCTGTTTGTGCGCCCTCAGATAGACGGCAAAGGCATACACCGCCGTGATGATGCAGGCGGCTGCCAGCAGGTACGCCGCCTGGGAAGCCGGGATAAAGCGCTGGCCAAGCCGGGAATAAAGCTGCAACAGATACATCGCCCCCCACCCTGCCAGCGCGCCGGGAACAACCAGCATGATGGACTGGGATAGCACCTTGTAAAACAACCGGTCCAAGGCCTGCCAATCCCGCACCGCCACGAGCTTGCCGAATTCAGGGCTCTTTGAGTTGACGAGTGTTATGCTCGCAGCCAACAATGCATTGGTAGCCGCGAGGGTCATCCCCATCTGTCCGGCTACCACGGCTCCATGATAGTGAAACAGCACCGGGTTAAACAGCTGGAAAATGAAGTAGCCGGAAATCCACGACAGGGCCATTTTCCACTGCAGGGGCCAGATCTCCCGCGACCAGAAAATGGTATCCTCTGGTCGGCCGGCAGCTTTCCGGGCGCCGCTGCCGTTCCAGGCAAGCACCAGCAGAGCAGGCTTGTCGCGGTAAAGGTAGCGCCAGGAAACCACAGCTTTCCCAAGGCTCACCGCTGAAATCGCATACAGCCCGCCATTCAGGCCGATAACCAGCCATGAGATGCTGAATCCGACGACCATGCCGATCAGCTGACGACGGTTGATGGCAACGACATCGCCGCTTCCCGAAATCACGGCAAAAAACGGCGTGACCAGGAGGTTGCAGGCCGTGCCGCAGACGGCCAAAATCCAGGGGAGGCGCCAGGAGTAGCCAACCGGGCCGGCATCCTTCAGATTGAAAAACAGCAGACCGACCGGCACCAGACCGACTACCAGCAGGATCGCCGCAAATCCGAACCAGCGGCTCGTTTTCTGGAGAAGGGCGCTGAAACGCCGAAGCGCCACCGGGTCGCCGCTTAGGAGCCCGCCTTCGCCCCAGGCAAGTTTCGCGAACTCATGGCTGGCAAAGGTGCTGATGACAGACACAAGGCCGAGCTCGAAAAAAACCTGCAACGCCAGCAGACTGCTGAAGGTGTAGTAAAACCCCTGCTGCTCGCCCGAGAAACGGATGGCGATGATCAGCATGGTAATCAGACCCGCGCCAAGTCCCCAGACCTGGGCGAGCAGGCCGTAACTCACTGCCCTGTTGACCCCAAAGAGGCGCAAAATTTTAATTACCGTGTTCAGCACGCCTTTAGTTACTCCGGTTACTGCCGGCACGTTTACCGCAAAGCAGCACACAACAAAGCAGCATGTCGACAGAATTCACCTTTACAGCCGATCGACCTGGCACTTCCGCCGTCTCATCAGGAGAGTGTATGGCCAAACTATTTCTACAAACCAGGCTCTTCATCCTGTGCGGGATGAAGAGTGTCGCCGCCGCCCGTCCAGTAGAGGACGGCCGGATCAGTTCCCAGGCGGAGCAGTTCTTCCCGCAGCGCCTCGCCCCGCTTCAGCGAGGTGATTACGATCCTGTGATTGCCTGACAAAAGCCCTATGGCCGGCGACACCACCACCTGGTCGAAAAACTTGCGCCCCTCGCCTTCGACGTCCATAGCCAGCTCCAGTTCAAGACCGGTCTCCTTCAAAGAGAGATAAGCGATCTCGGCCACCTCGTCTATGCCGCAAAAAGCAACTCCCTTCACCCCCTCGGCTGCCAGTGAACGGAAGAGCTTGAGGTAGTCCTGCCGGGCAACCGTGTAGAGGCCGGAGAAGTAGCTCAGGTGCTGGTAGGCGAGCCGGCTCTTCTCGGCAAACCCCGTGGGGGTAAGGAGATAGGCGTAGCGGTTCTTGGGGAAGTTGGTTACCCGGACGAAACCTTTGGAGACCAGATTTTTGAGATAGGAGTTGACGAGCCCAAGGGCTATGCCCAGGCGCTTGGCGAGCTCGCGCTGCGAGAGCTGCTCGTCGCTTGCGATCTCCGACAGGAGGAGGAAGGAGCGCGAGGTATCAAGAAGTTTTTCTTCATCACCGTTCATGCGGTGAACATATTATAAAATCGAGAATATATCAATCAAAAACAGGGGTTGGGAGAAACCGTTGCCACGGAGAAAATCTGAGGAAATCTGAGAGAAGCGAGGTGAAATATTTTCAGAGCTTCAGCATACTAACCGGCTTATTCCTTTGGTCACAAAAACCGAGTTGAAATTCACCAGCAGGCCGACCTTGTACCCACCCAGTTTCATGTAACTCAACAGTTGTGCTTCGAATACAGGGTCATGACGTTCTGTGCTTTTGAGTTCGGTCACAACTGCATCCTCAACAACCAGATCCACGCGAAACTCAATCGACCCCCAGCAGTTTCCGGTAGATCCCTGCCAGCTCCCTCCCCCTCGCCTCCCAGCAATGCTCCTTCACCGCGCGCGCCCTCCCCTTATGGCCCAGCTCTACGCGCAGATCCTTGTCACCAGCCAGACGGCCGATGGCGCCGGCCAGCTCTCCCACATCCCCGAACTTCGCATAGAGGGCGGTATCGCCCATGATCTCCCGGTTCACCGCAGTGTCGAACACCACCGTAGGCAGTCCGCAGGCCAGGTAGTTGAAGAGCTTGCCGTTGGCCTCGGTGAGGGATATTTTCGGCGAGACGGCCAGATCGCCGGCACTTAGATAGAGCGGTGCTTCGTCGTAGGGAACCCGGCCGGTGAAGGTGACCATGTCCGAGAGCCCGAGACTATCCGCTTTCTCCCGGTAGCGCTCTTCGGGAAAACCCATGATCAGAAAATGCAGCTTCGCCCCCTGCGCCTTCAGAAGCGCCGCCGCCTCCAGCAGCAGGTCAACGCCCTGGTAGCTGTTCAAAAGCCCCAGAAAGCTGACGATGCGGCGGTCACTCGGCAGCCTCAGCCGCCCCCGGATCTCGGCTTTGCCAAGCGGCGCGAAAACGGCGGTGTCCACGCCGTCCATGAGGGCACGCACCCGCTCGCGGGGAACACCGCCGGTTACCAGCAGCTCCACGGTCGGCCCGGCGCTGGTAATGATGAAATCGGAGCTCAGATTGATCCAGCGCTCCAGCATGCCGAAGAGGCGCTGCAGCAGCGACCCCTTCCGGACAAAGCCGTGGTCGGTGATCTCGGCGGTGAGGCTCCCCTGGCAGTCGAAAAGCAGCGGCACCCGGAGCAGCCTTTTCATTATGGCGCCGATGAAAGCGCCCTCGTGCAGGTGGGCGTGGATCAGGTCGGGCTTGAAGCTCCTGGCAACCTTCAGCGCCTTTAAAAGCAGAAGCAGGTCGAGGTAGGGTTTGTGCCAGGAAGGGCCCGCCTCCAGCTTGCCGTACCAGGGGATGTTGGCGATGCGGTCGATGGGGAAACCGGTGAGGTCGCGCCCCAGGTGGTAGGTGACCAGGCGAAGCTCTACGCCGCAGGGGATCACGGCCCGGGCCTCCTCGAGGATCCGCACGTGGCACCCACGGTCGGAAAAGAACGGGGTCGGTGCGAGAACCAGGACTCTGAGCGGTGCCTCAGCCAAAATTGAGTTTTTCCTTGATGTTGTAGATCTGTTTTCCCTGCGCCTCATAATAGGTGCGGGCGCTCAATTCGGCCAGGAGCCCCATCACGATGAACTGCACTCCCATGAAGAGCAGAAAGCATGTCAGGATGAGCAGCGGATTGCGGTTCATGCTCATCTGCTCGAACAGCTTCATGTAGACGGTGGCGCCGCCGCTCAGGGTGCCGGCGAAAAGGGTGTAGATCCCCCAGCGGCCGAAAAGCTGGATCGGCTTGGTCGAATAGCTCAAGAGGAATTTCACCGTCATCAGGTCGAGGATGACTTTCATGGTGCGGGAGATGCCGTACTTGCTCTGGCCGTGCAACCTCTCGTGGTGCCGGACCGGCATCTCGGTCACCCGGGCTCCCACCTGGGCGGCGAGTACGGGGACGAAGCGGTGCATCTCCCCGTAGAGATTCACGTCCTCGAGCACTTCACGTCGGTACGCCTTCAAGGTGCAGCCGTAATCGTGCAGGTGCACGCCGGTCATGCGGGAGATGATGAAATTCGCCATGATCGAGGGGAGCCGCCGGTTCACGAAGGTGTCCTTACGGTCCTTGCGCCAGCCGGAGACCACATCGTACCCGTCGTCGATGCGGGCAAGCAGGAGCGGTATGTCCAGGGGGTCATTCTGCAGGTCACCGTCCATCGGCACCACCACCCGGCCGTTTGCGAGATCGAAACCCGCAGCCATGGCGGCAGTCTGGCCGAAGTTTCGGCGAAGGCGCACCACCTTCACCCGCGCATCCTTAACTGCCAGCAGCTTAAGCGCCGGAAACGAGTTGTCGGAGGAGCCGTCGTCCACGAGGATCAACTCGTAAGCGAGGCTCGCCTGCGAAAGCGCTTCGCTGATGCGACCGTGCAGGATCGGGATATTCTCTTCCTCGTTGTATATCGGCACCACTATGCTCAGATCCACAGGTTTCTCCCGCTGCATTCATCATAACAACTGTTCAGGTAAGGGGCGCTCCCAGAGGAGGTGCCCCGCTTTTACGCATTTCGGATTACCGGCTGGAGCGCCTCGCCGAATGCCTTGACCCGCCTCACCTCGATCGCTTCGGCGCCGCTGGGGGCGCCCCGGTAGCGCTGCCTGAACAGGCCGCGCAGCACGCCGGCGCCATAGACCAGGTGCAGGGTCGGGAAAACCAGCAGGAGTCGCGGGAAAAGCGCCAGGTCGCGAGCGGAAAGAGCACCCAAAAGCGAGGCCGAGGCGACCACCGCCAGGTAAAAGAGGATCGGCAAAGCAAAAAGCCCCCGTGCGAAGAACGGGAGCAAAAGGGTGTAGATGAGAAGGAGTGACGGGGCAAAGGCGACCGGCTTCAGCTTCCCGGTGAGCACCGTCTGTTCTCCGCGCCCGCGGCCGTAGCCGAACATCTGCCTGACGTAGGCCGGGTAGCTTGGCCGCTGGCTGCGATAAACGGCCAGCTCGGGGTCATGCACCAGCAGGAATCCACCAGCGAGCAGGCGCTCCATCAGCTCGTTTTCCTCGTTCGGATAGAGCCTCGGGTCGAGCCCCCCCTGCGACAAGAAGACCTGGCGCCGAAAGCTCAGGTTGCAAAGGATCAGTTCGCTGTCGCAGCTAAACCTCGCCCTGCCGCTTTTGCGGTACCGGTTTCTTACCCCTCCGCCACCGACTGCGGAGGCCAGGACGACGCCGATCGCCCTTTGCAGCGTCGAGTCGGTATCAGGAGTCAGTGACGGCCCGCCGACCGCGGCAACTTTCAGGTCCTGGTAGTGCTGGGCGACGGTCTCCAGAAAACCGGAGGCGACCCGGGAGTCGTCGTCCAGAAAGAAAAGCAGCTCGCCGGTTGCCTGTCGGGCTGCCAGGTTCCTCTGGGCGCTCGGCACCAAGCCGTAGGCGATCAGCACCTCGAACAGCTCTACGGGATAAGTAAGCAGGCAAAGGCCGGAAAGGGCGCGCACCTCGCCTCCCGGCTTGACCGGGATGATGATGGAAACCTTCGGCAGCGTCATCGGGAGGGCGGGCCAAAGAAGCAGCCGGATACCTGCGGCCGCGGGAGGATGCCGGAGATGCTACTGTACAACGGCTTTCACTCGGTCATAGAGAAAGGTCTTGTGGCAGCCGACCGAACAACCGCCCCCGGTCGCTGTAGCACTGTAGCGGATCGGTATCTGCCAGGTGCCGAAGGCCGGCGCCTTACGATTGATCAGGTGGTCCTGGGCGGAGGTGTGCGGGTTATGGCAGATCTTGCAGGCGCGACCCTTCACCGTCTTGTTGACATGGACCGCGTGCAGGTTCCTGGTGCCGTTTCTGAAGTTGGTCGCCTTCTCCGTGTTGGAGGCGGTGGCAAGTTCCGGGTTGTGGCAGGAAAAGCAAAGCGGAAAGGCATCGGCACCAAAGGGGCGGTACAGCTCGGCCGGCGAATCGGCCTTCAGTATGTTGCGGTAGGCGGAGCCGTGCGGCGCGTGGCAAAGGACGCAGTCGCCCTTGGCAACCGGCTCGTGCACGGACTTGCCGGCCGCAAGCCCTTTATCGTGACACTCGAAGCAGAGTTTTGAGCCGGGCTTTCTCAAAAGCGACTTGCCGTCGGACTGGTGCGGGTCGTGGCAGGCGAGACACTCGCCGTCGGCCACCGGCGAATGGGTGTGGGACCCGGTGAAGCGCTCCTTGGGATGGCAGCCGAAACAGAGCACCGGCGGCGGGTCTTTCAGGAGCGCCTTATGCTGCGAGACGTGCGGCAGATGGCAGGCGGTGCACTCGCCACGGGCCACCGGCTGGTGGATAAACTTCTTCTTCAAGAGGCCGCCGTGGCAGACGGCGCAAAGCTCGCCCTTGGGGACGATGAACCCCATGCTCCCCTTGCCGAGGGGATGATTGTAGGAGAGCTGCTGATGGCATTTCAGGCAGTGACCGGCGGCCACCGGTTTATGGGCGACCTTCCCCCTGACCAGATCCTTGTGGCAGGAGCGGCAGTTGAACGGCTCGTCAGCCAGGGCAAAAGCCGGCAGGAGCAGGGCTCCGAACAGGATGAGCGCGGCTAGCGCCGGATTTGCCCTTAGAGAATGTCGCATCGTTTGAGCCCCTTGAAAAACCTATTTTCCGTAGCTGTGCAGGCCGGAGAGTAACAGGTTGACCCCGAGGTAGCAGAAGATGGTGGCGGCAAAACCGACAATCGACAGGATAGCCGCCCTGCGGCCGACCCAGCCGCGCGTGATGCGGGCGTGCAGAAAGGCTGCGTAGACGAACCAGACGATGAGGGACCAGGTCTCCTTGGGGTCCCAGCTCCAGTAGGTGCCCCAGGCGTAGTTGGCCCAGGCGGCGCCGGTCACGATGCCGAGGGTCAAAAGCGGGAAGCCGACCATGATCGCCTTGTAGTTCAGGTCGTCCAGGATCTTTATGGACGGGAACATGGAGAGCATGCCGCCGGCAGGCGAGTTGCCGCCATTTTGCTCCAGCTTCTCCCGCAACAGATACATGATCGATATGCCGCAGGCGACCGCAAAGGCAGCATAGCCCAAGAAGCAGGTTATGACGTGGTAGACGAGCCAGTTACTCTGCAGCGCGGGTACCAGCGGCTCTATGCCGCTGTCGAGGCCAAGCTGTGCCCAGGCCATCCCGAAGAGGGCAAAGGGGACCACGAAGAAGCCGATCGCGTGGTACTTGTACTTGAAATCGAGGATCAGGAAGATGAGGATGATGGTCCAGGAGAAGAAGACCACCGACTCGAACAGATTGGAGAGCGGCGCATGGCCGTGCCCCTGGTCGTAGGACTCTTTCCAGCGCATGCCGATGGCGACGGTCTGCACCACAAAGCCGAACAGCGCAGCGTAGGTTCCTGCGAGCCCTACCGCCTTGGTGCGCGAGGCGAGAAAGGCGAAAAATATGACAGTGGAAACCATGTAGGCGATCATGGTGACGTTAAACAGCATGGAACTGGACATCGATTTAACCCTCCGGTCGGTTCAGTTTTGCGTGACGAATCGGGGGAGGCGCCCCCCTGGATTTATACCTTGTTGAGCTTCTGCGCCAGTTCGTCAAAGCTCATATCGAAACCTGCCGGATTCTTGCTGGCCGATCCGCCCAGGGTGACTCCGTCATCGGAGATCCTGGCCCAGACCCGCTTATGGGACATGAAGAAGGCCATGCAGATGCCGATCACCATCAGGAAGCAGCCAAGCCAGACCACCCACACCCCCGGGTCCTTGGCAACCTGCAGTCCCGTGAAGAACTTCTGGTCCATGCCGTCGAAGGTGATGATCAGGTCTCCGCCATGCTGGGCGTTGAAAGACTGATATTTCTCAGAAAGCACCACGAAAGGCTGCGGACGGCCGCCGGCCGGGGTGAACTCAACCTGGGCACCCGGTCCGTCGAACTCTCTCATGAAAGGGCGCACGTTCTGGGTCGCCTCCATCACCGACAGGTAGGCGCCGCCCGGAAGCGCCACCCTCTCGCCCTGGCGGACCTTCAGCTGGATAGGAGCGCCGCCGGTGCGGTCGCGCACCGAGATGCGGTACATCACCCCTTCGTCCAGCTGGCCGTAGCTCGACTGGTAAAAAGTGATCCCCTTGTAGGTAAGCGGATCGTTCACGATGATCGGAACATTCAGGTACCCCTTGACCGGCTGCCCGTTCTCAAGGACGGTGAGGATACTCTTGAACTCCTTGGGCGCCCCGGTGTCGTAGAAATCGACCGAGAACTTCTCGCAGCGGACCTCGTATCCGAGCGGGATCTGCTGGCCGCTGCGCATCTCGACCGTCGAGATGCTTCCCCCCTCAGGGATGTTCACGTAGGCCTTGTATCCGAAAAAGGAGCCGATCAGCGCGCCGATGAAGATAATAATGATGGAGAGGTGCACCACGTACACCCCGAGCCTGGACAAGGGGTTCTTCTGCGCAAAGAGGTGATAGTCGCCACCCTGCTCTGTGATCACCGGTTCGGCGAACTCCCCCTTCAGGAAGGAGGCTACCTTCTCTTTGAGCTCGGTCTTGGATCCCTTCAGCTTCAGTTCCTTCACGTTCGGCAGGGTCTTCTCAAAGCGCTCGTCCATTACGAAAACCGGCTCGAAGACGATCTTCCAGACCCGCGGGAGTCTCTTGATGGAGCAGCAGATGAGGTTCAGCGTCAACATGTATAAAAGCAGAATGAACCACCAGGAGTGATACATGTCGAAGAAGCCGAGAGCACTGTATATCCGGATCTTCGTCTCGCTTAGCGTTGCCAGGTAATCACGCTGCGGCCCCTGCTGAATGACTGTGCCGATGATCGAGGTAAGTGCGAGACCTATGAGCAGAAAGATCGTCAGTTTCAAGGAGCAGAAAAAATCCCACAGCTGTTGTGCAAATCCGCGTTTATTCGTTGTCAAAGCAGTCTCCCGAAAAGGTGATTTACAGCCTGATACATAGCCAAGGCGCCATTATAGACAAAATCACGATAAGCGCAAAATAAAATTTACTAATACAGTTGCAGCCCGAAAAAATGGGGTAACAAGATGACCTGTTACCCCACTTACCTGCAAACCACCACTAATAGGAGGCCTTACTTCTTGTGACACTCGCCGCACTTGGTCGGCCCTGCTTTTTTCTCGGCATGGCAACCCTTGCAAAGTGCGTGTGCCTTGTCTTTGCCCAGGGCGATCTTGGCGGGTGCGCCTTCGCCGTGGCAGGACTTACAGTCGACAGCGGCTGCATGGCTCTTGTGGTTGAAGGTGACATTACCGTTTTTTGCGGAATAGACGACGCTGTCGGCGGCCATTGCGGAAACTGCAAGGGCGAGAGTCAGTGCTACAGCAGCAACGATTTTTTTCATAATTAGTCCTCCCTAAAGTGTTAAAAGTAACCTGAAAGGTATACAACCCGGGGCGCGTTGTCAAGGAAAAATACCCTAAAGAGGCCACTAGCGCAGCATGGCAGCCTGGAGCGCGGCGTCCTTCTGCTCGACTTCCAAAGCCATCTGCCTGCGATACTCGGCGAACTTGACGCGCAGCTCGGGGTCGCCGAGGGAGAGAATCTGCACGGCGAAGAGCCCGGCATTTTTCGCCCCGGCCTTGCCGATCGCCATAGTCGCAACCGGGATGCCGCCCGGCATCTGCACGGTGGCATAAAGGGCGTCCATACCGCTTAGCGGCCCGCCCCCCATCGGCACGCCGATTACCGGCAGCATGGTTTCCGCGGCAATGACCCCGGCAAGATGGGCAGCCATGCCGGCGGCGGCGATGATGAGCTGGATACCGCGCCCCGCAGCCTCATGGGCGAGTTTGGCCGTACGCTCCGGGGAGCGGTGGGCGGAGGAGATGCGCATCTCGAACGGCACCCCGAAACTCGTGAGGATGGCGGCAGTCTCCTCCATGGTAGTGAGGTCGGAGTCGCTTCCCATCATGATTAAAACAGTCGGGTCAGACATATCGGGTAATTCTCCTGTTGCGGCGAGTTATCTCTTTTTCTGTAAAACCTTAAATCAAACCTGAACCTGTAGCCGCGGAGACACGGAGAAAATCTGAGACTGATAAACGGAAAAAAGCGGCTGTGTTGTCCGGCTGTTGCACTTCGTGGCAACGCCCTCATCCGCCCCTTCGGGGCACCTTCTCCCGGTGGGTAGAAGGACGAAACATTACCCTCGCCCTCCTGAACCTCTGCCGAAATTGTTTCAGACACGGTTTCCTCAGATTTTCTCCGACTCTCTCCGTGGCCAAAGATTTACAGCCTTACCTGTTGATAGCCTTGGCGCCGATGTCCCGGCGGTAGTGCATCCCCGGCCAGGAGATGAGCGAGACGGCGCGGTAGGCCCGCTCGATCGCCTCCGGTACCGTGTCGCCCAGAGCGGTCACTCCGAGCACCCGGCCGCCACTGGTGACCACACCCTGCTCGGCGCTGCGGGTTCCGGCATGGAACACCACCAGGTCCTCGAGCTTTCCGGCCTCTTCGAGCCCCGCGATCAGATCCCCCTTCTGGTAATCGCCCGGATAGCCGCCGGCCGCAAGCACCACGCAGACCGCCGCCTTGTCGTGCCACTCGATCTCGACGCCGGAGAGATCCCCGGCGGCGACCGCCAAGAGGATCGGCACGATGTCCGACTTCATCCGCATCAAAAGCGGCTGGCACTCCGGGTCCCCGAAACGCGCGTTGAATTCCAGCGTCTTCACTTGGCCACCGTCGATCATCAGCCCGGCGTAGAGCACCCCCCGGTAGGGACGCCCCTCGGCAGCCATGCCGTCGACGGTGCGACGCATCACCTCGGCCATCGCCTTCTCGTGAATGGCTGCGGTGACCACCGGAGCCGGGGAGTAGGCCCCCATCCCGCCGGTGTTCGGCCCCAGGTCCCCGTCGAAGACCGCCTTGTGATCCTGCGCGCTGGCCAGCGGAATGATGCGCACCCCGTCGGTGAAGGCGAGAAAGGAAGCCTCCTCCCCCTTCAGGAACTCCTCCACCACCACCCGGGAACCGGCCGCGCCGAAGGCGTTGCCCGAGAGCATGTCGGTGACGGCGGCGACAGCCTCCTCGCGGCTCTGCGCGATGATGACCCCTTTACCGGCTGCCAGCCCGTCAGCCTTGATGACGATCGGAATGCCGGTCTGGTCGATGAAGGAGACCGCCGGCTCCACCTTCGTGAAGACGCCGTAGGCCGCGGTCGGCACGTTGTACTTCTGCATCAGGTCCTTCGAGAAGGCCTTGCTGGCCTCGATGATCGCCGCGTTCTTCCTGGCGCCGAACACCTTCAGGCCGTGCTCCTCGAAGAGATCGACGAGCCCCATGGAAAGCGGCAATTCGGGCCCGACCACGGTGAGGCCTATCCCCTGATCCTTGGCGAACGCGAGCAGCCCCGGGAGGTCGTCCACGGCGATATCCACGTTTTCGGCAAGCCCGGCGGTGCCGGGGTTTCCGGGCGCGCAGAACACCTTGCCGACCATCGGGGACTGGGCGATCTTCCAGACCAGTGCATGCTCCCTGCCGCCTCCACCTATTACCAACACCTTCATGACATCTCCTTGAATCGGAAAAGCGGCCCGGCTGATCAATCAAAGCCTGCTCCGCTTGCCGTTCATTATTCTTTCACCAACTCTCCCCCCTTTGAAAAAGGGGGGTCGGGGGGGATTTAGCGATCTCGGCCAGGCGGGGGAAGCCCTCTTCTGAAAAGAGGGACTTCCCGCTACGCCATCAACCGATCAGTGCCTGAAATGCCGCATGGCGGTGAAGACCATGGCGATACCGTGCTCGTCGGCGGCGGCGATGACCTCCGCGTCGCGCATGCTGCCGCCCGGCTGGATGACCGCCGTGATCCCGACTGCCGCCGCATTGTCGAGGCCGTCACGAAACGGGAAGAAGGCGTCCGAAGCCATCACGGCCCCCGGCACCGGTATGCCTGCCTGCTCCGCCTTGATGGCGGCGATACGGGCGGAGTTGACCCGGCTCATCTGGCCGGCGCCGACTCCGACCGTGGCATTGCCGCGGGCGTAGACGATGGCGTTCGACTTGACGAACTTCGCCACCCGCCAGCTGAACAGCAGGTCTTCCATCTCGGCGTCGGTCGGCGCCCTCTTGGTCACCACCTTCAATTCGCTGAAGAGCTGCAGATCCGCATCCTGAACCAGCAGGCCTCCGTTCACCCTCTTGAAATCGTAGCGCGGCGCCGAAGTCTCCGGCCAGAAGCCGCACTCAAGTAGCCTTACGTTCTTCTTGGCGGCGATCACCTCGCTGGCGGCGATGGTCACCTTGGGGGCGATGATCACCTCCACGAACTGCCGGTCCACGATGGCGCGCGCGGTCGCCTCGTCCAGCTCGCGGTTGAAGGCGATGATCCCTCCGAAGGCGCTTTCCGGATCGGTCTTGTAGGCGGCGTCATAGGCGTCGTGAATATTGGCGCCGAGTGCCACGCCGCAGGGGTTGGCGTGCTTCACGATGACGCAGGCGGCACCCTCGGTGAACTGCTTCACGCACTCGAGTGCCGCGTCGGTGTCGCCGATGTTGTTGTAGGAGAGTTCCTTCCCCTGGAGCTGGCGCGCCGTGGCAATGGAGGCCTCCTTCGAGCCGCGCTCCACGTAGAAGGCGCCGGACTGGTGCGGATTCTCGCCGTAGCGCATCCCCTGGGCCAGCCGGTACTGCAGGGTCATGGTATCGGGAAAGGGGGCAACACCCTCGCCGGTACGGGAGCCGAGCCAGTTGGAGATGGCGCCGTCATAGGCCGCCGTGTGCTGGTACACCTTGACGGCGAGGCGGAAATTGGTCTCGCGGGAAACGCTCCCCTCGCCCGCCTTCATCTCGTCCAGTACGAGCTGGTAGTCGGCGTGGTCGACGATCACCGTCACGTCGCGGTTGTTCTTGGCAGCCGAGCGGAGCATGGTCGGGCCGCCGATGTCGATGTTCTCGATGGCGTCCTCCATGGTGCAGTCTTCCTTGGCTACCGTCGCCTCGAACGGGTAGAGATTGACCACCACCATGTCGATCGGCTCGATGCCGTGCTCCTGCATCTTGGCGACGTGGGCGGGGTTCTCCCGCATGCCGAGGATGCCGCCGTGCACCTTGGGGTGCAGCGTCTTTACCCGTCCGTCCAGCATCTCGGGAAAGCCGGTGAACTCGGAGACATCCTTCACGGGGATCCCCGCCTCGCGCAGCAGCTTTGCCGTGCCGCCGGTGGAGAGGATCTCCACGCCATACCCTGCCAGCGCCCGGGAAAACTCCACAAGTCCTGCCTTCTCCGACACACTGATCAGCGCGCGCCCAATCTTCGCCATGTGTTACTCCTTTTTGTCAGCTGTTATTTTTAAATATGATCGCGTCTATATATGTAGTTCTAAGTCATCTGACACTGAGTGCGCCAAAAAGTCCCCCTTTGAAAAAGGGGGATTTAGTGGGATTTCAGCTCCGTCGCCACCTGCTCCGCTGCAGCCAGCGGGCAGAAATCCCCCCCCGCCCCCCTTTTTCAAAGGGGGGAGTGTTTCCACTGAGTCCACTGAGTCCATTAAGGCCCACCAAGTCCACTGACTCCACCGTGGTCAAGCCTTTTCCCGCGGGAAATCGATATTGGCCATAAAGAGCTTCTCGAAGAGCGGCGTGCCGGAGAGCGGAATCACCTGCACCTTTTGCGCGAGGCTCTCCAGCCTGGCCTGCCCGTCGCTCTCTGTGAGCAGACGCTCCACGCCGGCCAAGGCCCCCTCCCGGACAAATCCGGTGATTTTTACCATATTATCGTTGAAAATTCCAACGTTTTTTAGCACGGCGGGCGAGAGTACGGCGCCGAAAGAACCGGTCAGCACCACCTCCGAAAGCGCCTCGAAAGAGAGGCCCGCCCGGGAGAGCAGCATCTCCATGCCACCCCGAAGGGCTCCTTTGGCAAGCTGCAGAGCCCTGATATCCTCCTGGTCCAGATAGACCAGACCCGAGGCGTCCCGATGCAGTACAAAAGCGGGGATTCCGTTCACCTGCTGAACGCGGTTGGCGAGATTGGAGGCGATCTCGCCTGCCGGGCGCAGCCGGCCGCTCCGCTCGATCACCCCGCAGCCCAGCAGCGCCGCCACTGCCTCCAGGACGCCGGAGCCGCAGATCCCGCGCGCCGGGGCTCCGGCGATGGTGTCCAGCCTCAGCCGGTCCCCCTCGATCTTTACGCCACTGATCGCTCCCGGCAGCGCCGACATGCCGCAGCGCAGGTTCCCCCCCTCAAAGGCAGGGCCTGCGGCGGCGGAGGTGGCCAGGAAGCGCTCGCCGTCGAAGAGGGCCATCTCCGCGTTGGTGCCGAGGTCGAGATAGAGGGTGGCGGGTCGGGGGCTCCCCTTCAGGCCGAAGAGAAAGGCGAGCAGGTCGCCCCCCACGAAGCCGCCGGGAAGCGGCAGCAGATAGGCGGGGAGTTCCCGTCTCCAGCCGAGATCGAGGGTAGTGACGTTCTTCCCTGCGGTGAAGAGCGGGCGAAAGGGTGGATAGGCAAGCGAGGCAACCGGAAGCCCGAGTGCTATGTGTTCCATGGCAGGGTTTCCCGCAACGGCGATGCCGGCCAGCTCAGCGGACGCGGCACCCGCCTTCGACAGGAGCTCCTCCACCATGCGCTCCATCTCCAGCGCCAGGCAGCCCTGCATGGCGGCCAGCTTTTCAGGGAGGGCCGCGGCCCCCAGGCGCGCCAGCACGTCGGAGCCAAACTCATGCTGCGGGTTGAGGGCGCCGGTCACGGCGAGCCGCTCCCCGGTTGCGGGGTCGACCAGCGAGGCCGCGATGGTGGTGGTACCAAGATCGAAGGCGGCTGCCAGCCTTCTAGAAGAAGACAAGGGGGGTTCCTCCGCTGGCGTCAACCTCGCCGATGCAGGCGGCAAAGGCGCCGCTATCCCTGGAGCGGGCAAGGTACTCGCGGGCGTCCGCCGGAGCCAGGGCTATCAAAAGCCCTCCCGAGGTCTGCGGATCGAAGAGCGGTAGCAGGCGGTCCCCGTTGATTCCGGAGACGAGCGGCGCATAATGCTCGCGGTTGCGGTAGCAGCCAGCCGGAACCATTCCGTAGGTTACCAACTCCGCCACGCCGGCCATGACCGGCACTTGCGAGAGCTCGATCCTGAAGCTGACGCCGGCTCCGATCGCCATCTCGCAGGCGTGGCCGATAAAGCCGAAGCCGGTCACGTCGGTTGCCGCGGCAGCCCGGCAGGCGACCATCAGCTCGGCCGCGGCCGCGTTCAACAGGTTCATCCAGCGGATTGCCTCGCTCTCCAGTGCTGGCTCCACCATCTGCGCCTTGATGGCGGTCGAGACGATGCCGGTGCCAAGCGGCTTGGTCAGGATCAGCAGGTCGCCGGGGCGCGCCGTGCAGTTCCTGACGACCCGAGCAGGATCGATCAGGCCGGTCACGGCGAGGCCGAACTTCAGCTCGTCGTCCTCGACCGTGTGCCCGCCGACCAGGCAGGCGCCCGCCTCCCGGAGCGCGTCCGCCCCGCCGGCCAGGATCGCGGCCAGCACCGAGGTCGGCAGGGTGCAGGAGGGGAAAAAGGCGAGGTTCATGGCCGTCACCGGCCGCCCCCCCATGGCGTAGACGTCGGAAAGGGCGTTGGCCGCGGCTATGCGCCCGAAAGTAAAGGGGTCGTCCACCAGCGGCGTGATGATATCGGTGGTCTCCACCAGGGCGAGACTCTCCCCTATGCGGTAGATCCCCGCATCCTCGGCTCCCTCCACCCCCACGATCAGGTTCGGGTCGTCCGAGCGTGTTATGTCACGAATGGCTTCTTGCAGGCCCGCCGGGCCCAGCTTAGCGGCTCAACCCGCCGCTTTCACCAGAGAAGTCAGTCTTATTTTTTCATCCATGGAAACCTCAAAAAGTCAAAATCATTGGCCACGGAGAAAATCTGAGGAAATCTGTGAAAATCAGGCCAGACCCGGCAGGGTCCGGCTAGATATCTGCAGCACGTAGCAAGTTGTGCAAAGATCCCTCACCCGGCCTAGGGTAAGATCACCCCCTTCTCCCGCCGGGAGAAGGGGCCCCGAAGGGGCGGGTGAGGGCGTTTGCCATGAAGTGCAACAACCAATCGGAAAGTGGCATCTATGTAAAGGAACGACTCTTAAATGCTTCCGAAGTCAAAAGCCTTTCCCTCAGATTTTCTCAGACTTTCTCCGTGGCAAACGGTCTTTAGATTATACTTTGCGTCCCTCGTCAGTTAATCAAGGTAAACCCTGCGCACCCGTCGGGTACTGATGCCACAGAAAATCTCGTACGGTATGGTGCCGGCCTTCTCGGCAAGCTCCTCCGCAGTTATGCAGTCTCCCATCGGATCGGGCCCCAAAAGCGTCACCTCGTCCCCGACCTCCACACCTTCGATACCGGTCACGTCAAGCATGATCCAGTCCATGCAGACGGTCCCGGCCACCCGCGCCCGCTGGCCGCGGATGAGTGCTTCGCCGCGGTTGGTGAGGCTTCGGGAATACCCGTCGGCATAGCCTACCGGCACGCTGGCTATCAGCGACCTCTGCTCCGCCAGGTAGCGCCTGCCGTAGCTTATGCTGGTGCCCGGCTCGACCCACTTCAGCATCGCCACCCGGCTCTTCAGACGCATCACCGGCTTGCAGGCCACCTTTCCCGCGAAATCCTTGGAGGGGAGACCGCCGTAGAGGATGATGCCCGGACGCACCAGGTTGCAAAAAGGGAGATCCATGGCGAGTACGGCAGCACTGTTGGCGACATGTATATAACGCGGGGAGAAGCCGAGCCGCCTGGCCTCAATGGCCACCTCCGAGAGCCGCTCGGCCTGCAGCTTGCTGTAGGCGCACCCCTCTTCATCCAGCTCGTCAGCGGAGGCGAAATGGGAGAAGATACCCTCCAGCTCCAGGTTCTTGAAGCGCCTGAGCTTGGCCAGAAAGGCGGGGGCCTCCTGATAGGGGACGCCAAGCCTCCCCATGCCGGTATCCACCTCCAGGTGGACCTTCGCCTTCCGGTAACACTTGATGGCCAGGGTCGCCTGGTCGAGCGCCTCGGCCTGCTCCAGCGAAAAGAGCGCCGTCGAGATGTTCAAGCCGATGCAGCGCTTCTCCTCCCCCGGATAGATGCCGCCCAGGATCAGCACCGGGCGGTTGATGCCGCTCATGCGCAGCTGCACCCCTTCGGCGAGAAAGGCGACGGCAAAGGCATCTACCCCCAGCTTCTCCAGCTCCTCGGAGACGTACTGGAAACCGTGGCCGTAGGCATCCGCCTTGACCACGGCGAGGATGCCGCACCCGGCGGGAGCCATCTGCTTCACCAGGGAAAAATTGTGCCGCAAGGCGGCCAGATCGATCTCCACTACTGTTGGGCGACTATCCATACAGGTCCCGTTTATAAAGGCAAGATAGAATCAGGCCGGGAAGTCCCTCAGAAAGCGACGGGAGACTATCTCAGCCATCTGGTTTTTCTACCACTTCCGCTCTCGGCTGTAAAGGCAAAAACCCGAAAAGCTGTTGACTTTCCAAGAAGATTCCGTTAACTTGCCGACAGCTATTTTGAGCCAGCTGGGGGAGTTCGCAAGAACTGAGACAGGCCAAGCCTGAGACCCTTCGAACCTGATCCGGGTAGAACCGGCGTAGGGAAGCGGCGCGAACTCCTTCCTGTGCATCCTCCGGAGCCGTGACCTTCCCGTCACGGCTTTTCTTATTGGAACATTAGACCATTTGCCACGGAGAAAATCCGAGCAAATCTGAGGGTGAACCCAAAGACGGTAACGGCTCCAACCAGGATTGGGTACTCGTTTGTCTGTCAGCAGATCAATTTTCACCTGTTTAAAGGTTTCACAGAACTTCTCAGATTTTCTCCGTGGCCAATGATTTTAAGGTGTTAAGACTTGTTGGTTTAAAAATTTTACAGAATTTCTCAGATTTTCTCCGTGGCCAAATGTTTTTAAAGGATTGAAACGTGTTAAAACTCGTGGTTCACCGTAGAGCAAAAGAGCGGCGCGTGGACGGGCTCTACCTGATTACCGATCAGGGGGAGCGCCTCGTGGAGCGCGTGCGCGATGCTTTGAGCGGCGGGGTAAGCGTGCTGCAGTACCGGGACAAGGTGCGCGGCTTGCAGGAGCGCCTGAGGATCGGGCGCGAACTGAAGCACCTGTGCGCCGAGTTCCAGGTGAGCTTCATCGTGAACGACGACCTGGAACTGGCCTTGGCCCTCGACGCGGACGGCGTGCACCTCGGCCAGGAGGACGGCGACCCGGCTCTGGCCCGCACGGCACTCGGCCCAAAAAAACTGATAGGCGTATCCACCCACTCCCTCGAGGAGGCGTTGGCAGCCCAGGCGGCGGGTGCGGACTATGTCGGCTTTGGCGCCATCTACCCTACCGCCAGCAAGGAAGTCGGCGTGACCCGCGGACCGGAGGGGCTGGCCCTTTTGCAGGGGAAGCTAAAGATCCCGGTGGTTGCCATCGGCGGCATCTCAAGAGACAACACCTGCGCGGTGATCGACGCCGGAGCCGACGCGGTCGCTGTGATCTCCGCCGTACTTTCGGCCAGGTCTCCGGGACTCGCGGCGGAGGAGATCTCCATCCTGTTCAACAGGCGCGCGCCGCACCCCCGCGGGGCCGTGCTGAGCGTGGCCGGCAGCGACTCGGGAGGCGGCGCCGGCATCCAGGGGGACCTGAAGACCATCACCCTTTTGGGAAGCTACGGCGCCTCCGCGATCACCGCCCTCACCGCCCAGAACACCAGAGGGGTCTCCTCGATCCACCCGGTCCCCCCCGCCTTTCTGGCGGAGCAGATCGACGCTGTGCTCTCGGACCTCCCCATCGACGTGGTGAAGGTGGGGATGCTATGTTCGCCCGACAACGCCCGCGTCCTCTCCGACAAGCTCACCGACTACGGCATCAGGATGGTGGTCCTCGACCCGGTGATGAGCGCCAAAGGGGGCACGGCGCTTCTCGAGGACGAGGCGCTCAGCGTGCTGAAGAAACGGCTCATCCCGCTTTGCTACCTGATCACCCCGAACATACCGGAGGCGGAGCGTCTCACCGGGATCACCATCAGCGACCTGGCCGGCATGGAGCTCGCGGCACGCGCGCTGCACCTCATGGGTGCAAGGAACGTGCTGGTCAAGGGGGGGCACCTGTCCGAAGGCCTGGTAACCGACATCCTCTTTGACGGCTCCGGCTTCACCCGCTTCACGGCGCCGCGCGTCCTCACCAGGAACACCCACGGCACCGGCTGCACCCTGGCCTCTGCCATCGCCACTTATCTCGCCCAGGGGGAGCCACTGCCGGGTGCCGTCCTCAGGGCGAAAAACTTCATCACCCGGGCCATCAAGCTTGCCCAGCCGCTGGGAAAGGGGCATGGACCGGTCAACCACTATCTCGCAGCAAAAGACCAGGCCGAAACCTGAGCCGGCATATCAATAAAGGAGTAACCATGACCCAGTTAGAATACGCCCGTCAGGGGATCATAACCGAAAAGATGCAACAGGCCGCCCTTTCCGAGGGGGTGGAGGCCGAGTTCATCCGCGCCGGGATCGCCGCAGGCAACATCATCATCTGCCACAACAACAAGCACACGAACGGCAAACCGCTGGCAGTGGGCAAGGGCCTGCGGACCAAGGTGAACGCCAACATCGGCAGTTCCGCCGACGACCTCGACATCCAGAAAGAGCTGGAGAAGGCACGAGTGGCCGTGGCCGCCGGCGCCGACGCCATCATGGACCTCTCCACCGGCGGACCGGTCGACGAGATCCGCCGCGCCATCATCGCCGAGACCTCCGCCTGCATCGGCACCGTGCCGCTCTACCAGGCGGCACTCGACGCGGTCAGAAACCAGAACAAGGCGATCGTGGACATGACCGTCGAGGACATCTTCGCCGGGGTGCTGAAGCACGCCGAGGACGGGGTCGACTTCATCACGGTGCACTGCGGCGTGACCCGGGCAACCGTCGAGCGTATGAGGCGCGAAGGGCGCATCATGGACGTGGTCTCCCGCGGCGGCGCCTTCACCATCGAGTGGATGGCGCACAACAACATGGAAAACCCGCTCTTCGAACACTTCGACCGCCTGCTGGAGATCACCAAGGCCTACGACATGACCCTGTCGCTGGGCGACGGTTTTAGGCCCGGCTGCCTGGCGGACGCAACAGACCGCGCCCAAATCCAGGAACTGATCATCCTGGGAGAGCTGACCCAGAGGGCGCAGGACTTCGGCGTGCAGGTGATGATCGAGGGACCGGGGCACATGCCGATGAACCAGATCGAGGCCAACATCCTGCTGCAGAAGAGGCTTTGCCACGGCGCCCCCTTCTACGTGCTGGGGCCGCTGGTAACCGACATAGCACCGGGTTACGACCACATCACCTCGGCAATCGGCGGCACCATCGCGGCTGCGGCCGGAGCGGACTTCCTCTGCTACGTGACCCCGTCCGAGCACCTGCGGCTGCCGACCGTCGAGGACGTGAGGGAAGGTGTAATGGCCTGCCGGATCGCGGCGCACGCGGGCGACATCGTGAAGGGAGTAAAGGGAGCCATCGAGAAGGACAACGAGATGGCGCGCTGCAGAAAGAAGCTCGACTGGGAGGGGCAGTTTGCGCTGGCCATCGACCCGGAAAAGGCGAGGCGACTGCGCGCCGAGTCCGGCGTAGCCGAGCACGGCGCCTGCACCATGTGCGGCGAGTTCTGCGCCTATAAGGTGATGGACGACGCCACCGAGCGCGAGCAGGCAAACGCGGTGGCTAACGGCTGAAGTAGTTAAAGGACGCGCCTGGTCGATAGCTGGAGAAAGCTACCGCCGGTGCGCGATATGGAGTCGATTGCAAAGAAGGGTTACGGTTTAGGCCGTAACCCTTTCTTTGTACTGATCCTCCGCCCCCCTCCCCTCCCCCGTTATTCATACCGCAGTAAAACCCTTGGATTGTCCTAATGAAGGTTTGGCATCGTCATGAATCCCTATCAAAATCGAGAGGGCTCTTCGGCTCTTTGACGGTCCTGACCGGAACGCAGTGGGTATAGATCATGGTCGTTTTCAGGCTGGCGTGTCCGAGCAGCGTCTGTATGATACGGATATCGTAATTGGCCTGCAGAAGATGGGTGGCAAACGAATGACGAAACGTGTGCGCCGTTACGCGCTTGGGGATTTTGGCACGACGTACCGCGTTATATAGCGCCTCCTGTAACTCAGACTCATGCATATGGTAGCGCCGACGTTCGCCGTTCTCAGCCAGCACAGTCAGCGACTTCTGTGGAAAGAACCACTGATGTATGAATTCTTTTGGTGCGTTCGGATATTTTTTTTCGACAGCGTCCTCCATAAAGACACCCGCATACCCTTCCACGAGGTCCTGATCATGCTGTCTGCCGACGGCCATTATCTGAGCTTTCAGTTCGGCAGTAATGGTTTCAGGGATCGGCACATTACGGTCCTTTTTCCCCTTGCCGTGTACCGTTAGAATCCCGGCATTAAAGTTGAAATCCCTTACCCGCAGTTGCAAGCATTCGAACAGCCTCAGCCCACATCCGAAAAGAAGGCTCACGGCGAGGCCATAAGGATGCGACATGTATTTAAGGATGGCATCAATCTCCTCACGGGAGAGCACCATAGGAATGTAGAGCGATTTTTTTGCCCGCGGCACGTCGCGCAGTTGGCCGAATTCCCGTTTCAAAGCATGGCGATACAGAAACAACAGGGAGTTGAACGCCTGATTCTGGGTCGAAGCGGCAACATTGCACTTGACCGCGAGATGGGTGAGATATTCCTTCACATCGACGGTAGACAGCTCCATTGGTGGTTTATTCTTCAGAAAGCGCTGAAACTGTCGTGACCAATGCGCATAGGTTTTCAGGGTGTTTCTGGAGTAGTGTCGAACTTTTATCTCGGCAGCCAACGTTTTAATCAAAACATCCCATTCCGGCGAATCTGATTTTTCCGTGTATCCTGACGCCGAATAATGCGAGGATTTTATAATGATAGGAGGTGGTTGCGTTTGAGAGGTAACTGCAGGCGGGGCATCGGTAACGGGCATGATCATGGTCGATGCTCCAGACACATCATCAGGCCAGCCACTGTCAAGAGCGGATACGCCTTCTCGATAAACTGCGGCCTGACTGCGACGGGGATTCCCTTCGAATTCATCGAGCATCAGATGGTCTCTGGCATATGGAAGTTTCCCGTCTCCGGCATTTCCAACCTTCAGGGAAGAGTTCTCCTCCCTGAGCATCTGAAAGTAAAGAGATATAGCATTCGCCGCATGTTGGCGCTGCATTTTTGACTGACCCTTTTCTTCAAGTTTTTCCATAAAGAGACGTACCCGTCGGGAATCTATGTCAGAACTCAGAGACAGATCGCAAAAATCGAGATAATATCGAAGCCACTTCTTATATTCTGCATGGCGGTCGGCGCCGACCCTTCTTTTGACGAGATAAGTTGTATAGCGGGTGAACATTTCGTTCGGAATCATAAGCATGTTCATTCCCCTTTGACAGAAGCTGGAGGACGTAATATAGTCCGGACAAATTAAGCAGGACTTACAAGGACATTTACACGTGCCTCTCGTGTTTTATGTGCAAAAGCCCGATCTGAATACTTGCGTAATGTTACCAGGCAACCTGTTCATCCCCCCAAACGGGAGGATGAACAGAAGGGTGTATATCTCCCCGAGTAGAACATTATACACACCCAACAAATCAATACAATTAGGTAGATAGGCAATTCAATTCACGCGGCAAATTTTATTTTCTATGCAAAAGGGAAGGATGACCAGATCGGGTCAATAATGAGTTGAGCAAAAATAATGGAGATAAGTCTGATGAAATCAAAATGGGTTTCGCGATTGCTCCTATTAGCGACTGGTATGGTTGTCGGAATTATCATCGGACTTCTGATTTCGTATCAATATCAACGAACCGTCTTTAAAGCTGCCTATGAGATTGTAACCATTGGATTTAAGGCATGGGAAGGCGTTGAAGCTGCAGATGCTTACAAGAGCCACCAACCTGAGACAGCTCGTTACGCACTTCAGCATAGCGCCAAGATCTTGGAGTTTTTTTACAACAACAGAGACAAAGATGGATTTCCAGAGGGAACAGCGCAAGATTTGGCTCTTACCTATGTAAGGCTCGGGAAAGTTGCACAAAGGGAAGGTCAGCAAAATACAGCCGAAGATTATTTCAATAAAGGCTTTAGCGTTTACCAAAAATACAAACAGTCTATTGGAAAGGATACGTCACGCGAAAAGCTGCTTACTTTGGTCGACAAGTTGGATGCAGGCTACAAACCACAGCCACTCGAATTTGGCGACGCTATTATGGGGAAGGTCTCTGGAAGTCCAAAGTAATCGATGCTCAACCAGGCGGCGGCACACGGTCTTCGCTACGCTCCGCCGGTGCGCCCCGAGCCGTTATCTGAAACGAGATCATATGACTAAACCACTTTGGGAAAATTTTGAGATTGCTGTAGCCAATTTCTGCGCGGCACTGGACCCGAGTGCCAAGGTGTCCCACAACTTAAAAACCCCTGATCACGACACCGGTACTCCACGCCAACGAGACGTCTGGATCGAGGCGCGCCTTTGCAAACTATTCCCAGTAAAAGCACTCATTAGTTGCAAACGATACAAACGCAAAATCAATCAACAGGACATGGACGCATTTCTTGGCGAGTACCGGTCGTCAGGAGCCAATGTTGGCGTACTTTATTCCTACAGCGGTTTTGCAGCCAATGCGATTGCCAAAGCGAAGGCAACAGGTGTTTCATGTTGTCGCTTATACGCTAATGAGCCACCAGACCTTCCAGAAATTATTATGGTGGCCTCGTACTGCTGGAGACCACGGATACAGCTTACCCTTCCTGAGCAGCCCTCACCGGGTTTGAGTCTGAATTGTTGGGATGACGTGTTTAGGCTTCCCAATGGAGATTCAGCAGTTATTGATGAGCTTGTTGAAGCATACAAGCGCTGTCATGAAGCAGCCGTCGCAGAAACTCGTGAAGGGAAATTTAAAGCAGATCGATTAGTGTCTCTTGGTGTCTTGGTAGAGGACCGTAACGGACTACCAAGCTTCATCATTAATGTTGTTCATCATTGGCGGGTCTTTCGGGCAAAAGTCGAGGCGCACCTTGTAAATGGTTCCTATTCAGAAACACAGAAGGAATTCGCTGGTAGTATCCACGCCCCAGTCATAGACACGTGGGAAAGCCATCCCGGCCCAGGTTGGAATGAGCTGAAAGAGGGTGCAGGAGAAATAACGGAGCCTGCAATTCATGCGATTTCACTTTCTCCTGATATTCGATCTGCACTCCAATCTGGCCTGGGTCAAAAAGCCCTGCCCATATAGAATCTCAGGCAAAGTTGCTAACCAGGTCGGTAGAGCGGTGAAGCCCGCTCACCGCCAACGACGTTGTGCGCGGAGATGATATGAGACGAATTCTTTGGACTATTTATGCATGGCCAATTACATTCCTTTTAGCAGCTGCCTATATTGATAGCATACATCAAATTCAAATTCTCAAGTTGCTGGATGTAGTTTTATCTATTCCTTCACTTTTAGCGCTACATTTACACATCTGGGACAAAAAGGTTGGTTCATCGACTTTTTGGAAAGCTTACGTACCCTTTTTTATCTTCTGGGAATTCGCCTTCAATGTTGTTCTTGATCCAATGTCGAGAGCTGAAAAATTTAATCCTGAAGTTATGGTGGTCGGAATTTTACTGTTGCCGTTATATGTGGGAAACGTTCGCTATGCTTTTAGAAAATGGACCGGAAACGAGACGCACAACCAGGAAGATACACCGGTCCAAAAAGCCGCCCGGTGATCTCCCGGCCCGTTGGCAATGAAATAGGATTAGACGATGAAAAAATTTAAGAAGCTCAACTCTTACCGTGGAAGATTATCTTCTGCTGAAATTGCAGAAGGGATGAATTTTGCCGCCTCGAACGCACGACGGCTAGCGGAGGATGCAGATATACTGCTTACATCTGGCCGATTTCCCACAGCAGCTTCTCTTGCATGCCTTTCAATCGAAGAGTCGGGCAAGGTATCAATCCTCCGTCAGTTGGCGGCTGCTACTTCAGATGATGAAGTGAAAACAGCTTGGAAAAGTTATAGATCCCATACACGAAAGAATGTGCAATGGCTTCTGCCACAATTCGCGATGCAAGGCGCCCGTAAACTGGATGACCTACGCCCACTTTTTGACGAAAATTCAAACCATCCGCATGATCTTGACCACTTGAAGCAGCTGGCTTTCTATACTGATTGTTTAGGCAATCGGCAATGGTCAATCCCGACTTCGGTCATTGACGAAGAGCTTTCACGCATGCTCGTTTGGACGGCGAAGCTTCTTGTAAGTAAAAAGGAGATTTCAATTCAGGAAATCGACTTGTGGATATTGCATGTGGGGCCTGCGCCAAAGAATGATCTGCCTCAAATGAAGCAGGCACTTATGAACTGGTATTCCGCTATGCAGGAAGTTGGCCTCAAGCCACAAGGAATTAACGAAATGGAACGCTTCATAAATGAAGGTGTTCCTTTCCCAAAGGGAATCTGACGAAGAGGCGGTTGCCAACCATCGGGTGGTGCAGTGAAGCCCGCACACACTCAGCCCCGTTGACAAAAAAATTGAAGACAAGCGTGGGTATGTTTTGGTTCTAGGGGGTTTTTATGCTTGTAAATTACGGACATTATCTTTTGCCTTTAGCCATAGCAAAAAGGACTGGACCAAATGAAGGCGATCTTGTCAGATTTGCGGGATCCTCTTTTTATATCGATTCTAAAGGGACTATTGCAACATGCTCTCATATTATAGAATCGTTAAAAGATGATGAATTTTTGGTCGCAAAAGAATTACGCTCAAATACTTTTCTCGAAGTTAAAGGAATGATTTGTCATAAAAAATTTGACTTTGCTGTCGGACATGTTGACGTGACCAATAATGAGTTTTTCAAGCCATTGGACAATGCCTTAATGTTGGGAGATGATGTTGATGCTTTAGGTTTTACTGCTAATGGTAAAGTTGGAAAAAATCTTCATATTGACTCTCGTATGCTTCGCGGTTATGTCACACGACTGAGCCAGTCCCCTCAGCCAAATTTGAGGTGTAAATCTACATTCGAGGTTTCTTTTCCGTCGTTGTCTGGTTTTAGCGGTGCACCAATCACCACACATAACGGGGCATTTCTACTTGGAATGCTTTATGGCAATATGGAAAGCAGTATTGAGGTGTTTTCTTTTTCTGAAATAAAGGAAGATGACAGTATGATGTCTGAAAAGGTATGTAGAGTCTTAGAGTTTGGTTCAGCACATCCGATTAATGATATAAGATTTTTTCTTCAAGAATTGAATATTAAAGCATTTGCGTAGAATTGCGGAAAGTTGAGACTTAAGTGCCAACGGATTTTGAAGCCAACCAAGCGCAGCAGCGGACGGCAATAAACGCCCCCGCTGTGCTCTCTCGTTGTGCAGAAATACTGATCAAAAGGAGTCTTCTGTGAACGCATTTCTTACAATAATTTTCTGCTTCTTCGTTATAACTTCGAGTGCTTTTGCTGCTGATTATTGTGCTTTTGGAATTGGCAATAATTGGGTCTATTCGACCGCTATAAATGGAAGAACTGTAGAATTCACTCAAGAAGTCACAACACTAGAAAAGCAAGGAAAGAAACAAGTCTATACAATGGAATCCCGGATGAACAGAACTTTGATCAATACGTTTAAATGGCAATTGGAAAATAGTTCCCTAATCTTGCTAAAGAAAATGAATCTTAGGGGCGAAACAGCATTCTCTCCCCCGCGTAAAGAAATGATTTGCAATGCAAAAGTTGGCGACCGGTGGACGTGGAAATCACATAACCATACAGATTATTTGAATTATGAGGCAATAAAGGAGGAAAAGGTCTCAGTTCCTTCTGGGAAGTTCAATGCTATCGTCATAAAGACAAGCGGTTTTATGGATGGCACTGAGATTAAAGAATCATTTACGTGGTATGCCGATAAGGTTGGCAGTGTAAAAGAAGTAGTTAAGGCCGGTAGTGTTGACATGATACGGAAACTGACAAGTTACAAAGTGAATTGAAAAACGTATAACCAGGCTTACGACCTGCCCTAAATACCCGGCAGGTCAAAGCCATGCCCGTTATGCAGAAGAAGGAGAAGTCATAAAAAAAGTCATGACTGAACAACGAAACGAATACCTTGAAATGATGGAGATCTTCATACGGTGCGGAGAGGCCCTACGTGGAAAGTCAATTTCGGCTGAAATGTCTTGGCAAGTTTATACCGAGCCAATAGCTATGAAGTTGTTATTTCATCTTGGCAGCCTTCATGTCCTGCAAAAAGGTACTGTGCTTCCTGCCATGGCAGGCGTGCCGATCGAGTACATCGACTTCCCTTCCATAGCCACACTAGCAAGGGCGGCATTTGAAACCTTTCTTGCTTTCCACTTCATTTTTATTGATCCACCCACAAATGAACAAAAACGTTTCCGGTATGACGTATGGAAACTCGGCGGACTTAAAGACCGCCAACGGTTTTTCGTCACCACACAAGAAGGCAAAGATGTATTACAAAAAGAAAAACTATCCATAGAAGACCTTGAGAACGCAATCAAATCGAATCCATTATATCTACAGCTATCCGAACCACGCCAAAAAGAAGCCATGAGAGGAAAGTGGCGATTCGAAAAAAAGTGGGAAGACCTTGCCGAGCTAACTGGCACACATAAAGGTTTTTTTGTTTCCTTGTATGCATATTTAAGCTCCTTCGCGCATACCGGCTATCTAGGCATTCTTCAATTATCACAAGCTACAGAAAGAGAAATTCAACAGCGTCTTGCTGATATCTATACCAATATTGGACTCACGATTATGAGCCATTTCATACTTGCTTATTGTAGCCTGTTTCAAGAAGCTCAGAATGTACTGGACCAAAATGATAGCTACAAAAAGCTTGTCGAGGTTTATTTTTTAAAAGCGGAAGATTGGGAGCGATTCATCGCCAAAGCATAACACTCGGCTAGACCAGTCGGCGATAACCCCGCCGCTGGTCATCCTCAAACCGTTAGGCATAAAGGAAGAACGTATGAAAGGCATTCGGAGAAGTGATAGAGAAATAACTATTCAAGAGGCAAAAGATATACTCGACAACGCTGAATATGGGATCATGTCGACAGTCGGCAAGGACGGACAACCCTATGGCTTGCCATTGAGTTATGTTTATAAGAACGAATGCATCTATTTCCACTGTGCTATTAGTGGCCATAAGCTAGAAAATATTGAACATAACTCAAAAATTTCCTTTTGCGTTGTTGGCAAGACTAAAGTACTGCCAGACAAATTTGGCACTGAATACGAGAGTGCCGTGGTCTTTGGCGTTGCTTCAGAAGTTAATGGAACCGAGAGGCATGATGCTTTGCTGTGGCTTCTAGAGAAATACAGTTCAGATTTTATTGAAGAGGGCAAACAATACATTGATCAAAAGGACAAGGCCACAAAAGTTTTCAAGATTGAAATCCATCATATCAGCGGTAAAGCTCGAAGATAGATCAAGGATGGCCTAACCAGGCAGAAACACCGGCCTAAAACCGCCGGTGTTCTCCCGAGCCGTTGAACGACAAAAAAAGAGATTCCATTCCAGTGCGGGAGAGGTTGAGTGAAGATCTATTTTTTCATAAGGATTTTGTTTGTCATCGTTATTCTTGGGATCAATGGGTGTGGCCAGCATCCTAAGTCAAATCCTAACAAAACTTACGCAAATGATTTTGCGCTTTCACCAGATGGAAAAGTAATTGTTTTTTCTTTGTCCAAGGGTAATAGAACCTCTGACCTCGCATCATATGAAATATCATCAGGAACAGTCAGAACGTTCAAATTGACTGGTGACGACTTTTATAAGGAGCCCGTCTTTTCCCCAAGTGGTAGAGAAATCGTCTTTGTGGCCGGTAAGAGACTAAAGGGTAGTAATATTTATATCCAAAATCTAGAAACAGGTAAAATAAGACGATTAACCAATACTGAAAGCACATACCCAGAACGTGAAGGCATTTATTATAGTAACAGTTTTCCTAATTTCTCACCGGACGGAAAGAAAATAATATTTTGTCGTTCCGCAATTGTTTTTAAACGTGCTAATGGCGGTTTAATGCAAACTGACTGGGATTTATTTGAAGTAGATATCTTAACCGGTGCAGAACGCAAACTGACTAATCATAAATTTTTTACAATAACCCGCCCTTACTATTTACCGTCTGGAAAACAGTTTGCCTTTTCAGCCACTATTTTGAATAACAAATCGGGGGTAGGGCCTAAATCTTTTAGAGAATATGACCAGTTGTACAAAGATAATATAATTTTCATAATGGATGAGAAAAATCGTGGGATAAAACCAGCATTCGTTCGAGGGGATTCATCTAGAAATCCATCGGTTTCTGGGAACGGCGATATTGTTTTTATTTCAAAGACGAACGATCTTGACGGTGGAACAACATATACTCATGATTTGTTCATTCATAATAAAACAAGCAGTACAAGGCTAACAACGAGACGATTTTCCTACGAACTTAATGTACCGTTCATTTCTTTTAACGGCTCGCGGGTACTCTTCCAAGCGGACAATAGGGAAACTGGAAAGCCTGGCTGGACAGTATGGATAATAAATAGGGATGGAACTGGACTGAAAGATATTAATTTCATGGAATTGCTTAACAAAGAGAGTTGAACCTTGCTCAAAGGGGCAGGCAGAGGCAGCGTGGAGTCGATTCCAACAAGGCTTACGACCTGCCCTAAAACCCGGCAGGTCAAAGCCATGCCCGTTATACAGCAAGCAAAATTGAAAGTAACAATGTCGGGTCACGCCTGCAGTATTAGAAATACAGCTGAAATTGCATGATTGCAGAACAATAAGGAAGTCTGTCCAGACTCGACGGTATGCCCAAACGGAAAGGGAAGAAAATCGATGACAAGGAAAATTATTTTGCTGGCGATGCTCATACTCCTGCTGATCACTTCCCACGCATTCGCCGCCGATCTCGAGCTACCAGCGTTTCTGTCCGAACCTTATCGTACGGCCTTTGCAATCGCTGAAACCCGTCTGTCGCTGACCACCCATACAACGAAAGATGGTGTCGAACACTACCTGTACAGCTCCACTGACAACGGACTTTTCCTTTCCATCGATTACATCACTGGTGATTCTCCCAAGCAGAAAGCCGTCATGTCGAACATCGTTCGGTACCTCGCCCAGGAAATTGATACGAACTCTGGGGCGTTTATCAAGCTTGCGGAACACGAAATATATGCAAACGTCCACAATTCAGGGACGAAAAGGCATGTATTCGTATATGCCCTTCCCTCCGGCGTTCAAGTCTGGACGTTTTCGGGGCTTCATGTGGAAAATATGGATGTAAGCGCGAAATTCGATCTTCTCCTGAACTTGTCAAACCGACAACGATACTTGGACGCGGACACCCAGGGAAACGTCTCGATGGGGACATGGGGGGCTAAAATCCATAACTATGCACGCATGCTGCTGAAGGAGGGGAAGAAGAAGGAGGCCTTGACGGTGCTGACGAAAATTGTGGCCACCTCTCCATACAACTTTCGGGCACATCTCGACATCGTCCTAAACTCGCCGGACGTCAAGATAGCTGAGAACAGTGCAAGGGTCATACTCCGGAACGCGGAAGACCCAGAGCTTATTGCTGAGGCTATGAAGTATTTAGGGGTCAGACCCGTCTCGAACGAGTCGCTTGCGGTGCTGGTAAAGGGGAAAGGAGGTTTGCAGGTCGTGCTGATACCGCTCGATCCGTGCGACCTGTCTTTGCTCGAAGGCGCAGCCAAAACTTACGAAAAAATTACTGGAATTCCGGTTAAACTCCGAAGGTTGCGGGAGCCGTGGTTTTTCGCGTCTCCGGAGCGGATTCCCTACCAGCGATGGATACAGGATAATCTTATCAGGATGACTGGCGAAAAAATTAATTTCGCAGGATGGAGCAAGGACAGGTATGTGGAGGAGCTTGTGAAAGCATCTGAGGAAAAAGATGCCATCACAAAATACGTCGTCAAGGACATCATCAAAAAAGCCGAAGAAGGCTCGGGGCAGTACTTCGTCGACCCGTACCTCGACCGGTTTTCGAAAATACTGAAGGAATACCGGAGCGGTGATAACAAGACTATGTATGTCGGTGTGACCGGCGCCAATATTTTCTCCGGCGACAACAATTTCCTGTTCAGTCTGTATGCTGACTGGAATGGGTCTCCGGCCAGCATCTTGTCCTATTACATGATGGCAACGAAAAACACCTCCGAAGATCACGAGTCCCGAAACCGCTTGGTTGAACGGCTTGCAAAAGAGCTGGTCCCGGCGAGTCTGAAAACTCTGGGGATTCCAAGAAGCACCGACCCGACATGTCCTTACTCGTATTCGAGCGGCGTCCAAAGACTCGACGAAAAAACGCTCCAGCTGTCGCAGCCGGTACAAGAGGCCTTGGAGCGTATCCGACGTCAGTAGTTACTGAAAAAGAGGTGACCCCCGCCCCAGTGCATAACAAGGAAGATGCACCGGCCTAAAACCCAGCCGGTGATCTCCCGGCCCGTTGGACTACGGAGACAAATTTGACATTTAAAGCTGGCCTCTTCTATCGCCGAACAACTGATGGCGCTGTGTATCGTTGTGAGCAAGTAAAGGATGCACGCACATTATTGCACATTGCTGATTTGCATTTCTGCGCTGACAAAGAAAGAAGGCTGCTTTTTCGTAACAATGAAGGCGAATACTGGGAAGAAGTTGATGAGAGCGAACAAGCTTGCGCATTCCGACGAAGTCGGCCGCCTATTCCGACGCAAGTCGGCCGGCTGTTCCGGTTGATGTCGGCCGGGTATTCCGGCTGAAGTCGGCCACCCCCTGAGGGGTGGCGTCGCTGGGTTTGGGTTAATGTCTCACAAGGTTTCTGTCGGGTCAATCTTTGTGCGCAGCCTGCGCATCGATTCTCCGTCCCGGTCCAGTTCCATTTTGTAGGCGTTGTGGAGCACCCGGTCGAGGATGGCATCTGCCATCGTCGGGTCGTTGAGGGCATCATGCCAGCTCGCGATGGGCAGTTGGCTGGTTATCAGGGTCGATCCCTTCTGATACCGTTCGTCGATAATCTCCAGTAGATCGCGCAGTTGATCTCCCGACATGGGCGCGATACCAAAGTCGTCCAGGACGAGCAGTTCCGCCTTGGCGATCGTGCGCATGATTTTCTTGTAGCGACCGTCGTGGCGGGCGAGGTCGAGGTCCTGCATGAGTGCAGGCAGCCGGTGATAGGCGGTTGTGATGCCTTGGCGGCAAGCTGTGTGGGACAGGGCGCATGCCAACCAGGTTTTGCCGATGCCGGTCGGTCCTGTTACCAGTAGGTTGTGGCGCCTCTTGACCCACTGGCAAGTGGAAAGACTGGCGAGCAGAGCCCGATCGATGCCCCTGCGGGCTTTGACATCCAGGTCTTCGATGGCCGCATTCTGGCGCAAGTTTGCCCCTTTGAGACGGTTGGCGAGCTGCCGGTTCTCCCGCTCAAGGGCCTCCGTGTCCACGATGAGGGCCAGCCGGTCCTCAAACGGAAGGTTGTGAATCTCTGGGTTTTCCAGCTGTGCCCGGAACGCTTTTGCCATACCGTAAAGCCGCATGCCGTTTAGTTTATCGATTGTCGGGTGGATAAGCATTTTGTTCTCCCTTGTCAGTGATAGTAGCTGTTGCCACGAATGTTGGAATGCATGACGGGCTCCTTTGACGGGGCCTGCCCGGGAAGCGGCTTCGATTCGAGGCCGTTGGCCAGGATCGATTTCAAACTCGTGTAGCTGCCGCCTCCAAGAGCAAGCAGCCTCTTGCTGGCCGCCTCAACCCGTTCGGCACCATATTTCTTGGATAGGGAGATAACCCCCATGCACGAGGTGAAGCCCTGTTGAGGGTGAACCTTGTTTGCGAGAATGGTATGCACCAACGCGGCCGTCGATTCGCCGGTCTGTGCTGCCCAATTGATCAAGCGCTCGGGAGTCCACTCGGCAAAGTCCTTATGGGCCTTGGGCATGTGCTCGGGGACCGTGGTGTAGCCTCTTTTGTCGATGCGCATATGACTGGCCACCCTCTTGTGTTGATGGAAAAATTCGACAGTGAAGGCAGTGACCCGGGCATCGAGTTTCTCCTTTCTGAGCTGATAGGGGGCGCTGTAGAAGTGATCCCCGATCTGAGCATGATAGTTGATGCCAAGCCGGACATATAGCCACTCGGAATACTGGTATTGTGCGGCGGGCAACGGATCAAGTGCGGGTTTGTCCAGTTCGGCGAAAAGACTTTCCCTGGACCCGGAGATTTTTCGGAAGGGTTTCGCGTTGAGCTTGGTCAGGAGTCCGGAGATCGCCTGGTTCAGCTCGTCCAGCGAGAAGAAAATACGATTTCTCAAAGCAGCCAGAATCCATCGCTGCACTAGCTGCACTCCGGCTTCGGCTTTTGCTTTGTCCTTCGGTTTTCTTACGCGGGCGGGTATGACGGCGACGTTGTAGAAGGTGGATAGATCGTGGTAGGAACGGTTCACCTGAGGTTCATAACGGCAAGGTTTTGAAACGGCTGACCGCAAATTGTCGGGGACGACGATCTTTGGCAAGCCGCCAAAGAAAAGAAAGGCGCGCACATGGGAGCCGAGCCAGTCAGGCAGCGACTGAGTCAATGTAGCCTCGGCAAAAGCGTATGAACTTGCCCCCAGGACGGCGACAAAAACCTGAACCTGGCTCACGGCACCAGTCATAGGATCGGTCAGTTGCGCCGTTTGGCCGCAATAATCTACGAACAGCTTCTCCCCGGAAACATGACACTGGCGCATGCAGCAATCGATGCGGCCGACGTAGTCTCGATACAGCTTCGCGAACTGCGAATACATGTAGCCGTTAGGCTCGCTTTCCTTGTATTCGTCCCAAAGAAGCGCCAGGGTAACACCCTTTCTTTGCATCTCCTTTCGCAGCAAGTGCCACTGCGGTTGCACCTTGCCGACCTCGGAAGGAGCGAGAGGCGGGTACAGGAGCCTTTCCAATTCGCCATCATCCATGTTGTCAGGCAGAGGCCAAGACAGGCCCGCCTTCGAGGCCCGTTCAAGGCACTCGGCGACCGTGCTCCTCGCAATGGAGCAACTGTTTGCGATGGTTCGGTTGCTAAGCTGCGAGGTCCACTTGAGTCTCAAAACTTCTCTAATCTTACGCATGGGTGTTTTCTCCGCGGCCAAATGCTCCTCCTCAAATCATGATTGAATGAGGACAGCATACGCCTGATGAAATTACCCAGCGACGTTAAAGGGGGGGCTGGAAGAAGCGCTCAGGGGGTGGCCGGAATCAAACGGAATAGGTGGCCGACTTGAATCGGAATGGGTGGCCGACTTCGGTCGGAATGGGTGGCCGACATGAATCGGAATGGGTGGCCGACATGGGTCGGAATGGGTGGCCGACATGGGTCGGAATACGCAAAAAAATAACCAGAACATGGTTGCTGGTCACAGATATGCAATTTCAGATGAGAATAGACTGTTAAAGTACTTGTTCGTAGATGCTAAAGTTGGGGAGAAACACGGGGTTTGGAAACCAATTGGTGAATATGTAATTTCTTGTCTCGATCAATTACAAAAACAACAGAGTAATATCTACAATTTACCAATGGAAGACTATTATGAAGATAGGAAGTGGGAGTGCCCTATCTACTGTTCTTTTCATTTCTTTGACATAATGGTGTCAGAAGCACTATACCAAAATATTCAATGGCACATGTGGCTATACTATTTCCCACATTTTACAAAGAGAATAGTAAGAAATTCATCTCCCGAGTCAGGATATGTTGATCTATCTGATGAATTCCCTACGCCGTATCATTATCTGTTATACGAACAAATATCTACACTGCGTAACTGGATAAGAGAAGGATTATCTCTCCCACAAAACCAAGCAAATACAGTTATAGAGGCGACTTCTCCAACTCATGAGAATGGTTGCATCCCAAAAAGCAGCATGCTTGCAATGGGGCAGTGTATTTATGAAGTTTTTGCCTCACAAAAATTTGAAAAAAAGTTTTTGAATTACCTGGCCTCGATTATTTTCGATTTGTATTTTGATCTAAAAAACGACAAGAACAGACAAAATTATTCGGTGGCGTTAATAAATTCCATCTGGGCAGGCGGGTTCAAGAGATACGAAAATATCACTGACTATCATAAACAACTTCAAGACTGTTGGAAGGCCTTCGACAAGATTCCTCATTTATCACAGAATATTGATGAGCTAGAAAAGTTCCTTTTCAGGATCTAGAAGCCTAACCATCGGCACGACCCCTCTCCCTTTGGTCGGGGGTCAGCCTCAGCCCCGTTGTGCGAAACCTGAGAACAGTTTTTTATTGAGCAAGACGAGGAGGAGTTGGTGAAACATATAGTTTTAGATTCCAGTGTTATACTCAGAAATCCTTCAGTCCTTTTTCAAAAAGCCAAAAATATAAGACTGTACGTTCCAGCTTCGGTTTTTTTCGAACTTGGTCGTTTCAATAGCCCCTCAAGCCCTGAAGGAGACTTTAGAAGCCTTTTAACAGAAGCCGCTAACGGCGGATATATAACCTTTCTATCCGAAATTGTAGGGGGTAGTTATCCAGCACAGATATCAGTTTCTAAAACTGACATAAGCTTTATGATCGCCGCTCATGAGCTTGCAAATAAGGTTGCAGACGGTGAGGTCTACATTGCTTCAGATGATAAAGACATAATAAATTCAGCAACAAGTATTGGCGCTGTTCCGCTGACCTCCCAACAACTTCTTATTTTGTTAGAAAACGAAGCCTCACAAATTACTACTGAATCCAAAGACAGGGCTGATAAACTCAAAAAGGAAAATATAAGATATATAATTAAGAACGTAGTGATTAGTGCTGGTGTAAGTCTACTTGCTAACTTTAGTTATGAAAAGATAAACGAAATATTTGGGTTTGTAACTAAGTGGGGGGTTCTCATATTAGTTCCAATTCTAGGAGTGACACTTTTCTGGATGCGTTCTAAATTTAGATTGTCATATGGTATTAGCGAGGTAATAGTAGGTTGCATTGCGGCAGCGCGAGTTGTTTTTCCTGTATCTAAAATACAATCTTTTGAGGCTGTAGTTCTGATTCAGTTTTTAGGCGGGCTATATATAATGGTTCGTGGGTTGGATAACATCGAAAAAGGATTAAAAGGAACCAGATTCCTGCCTTCCTGGCAAAGTATTTTTGGAGATTCATAGGAGTACTTCTGGTAGGACAAGCTCTACAAAATATAAGAGCCCAGGCGGCAGACGGTCTCCGCTATGCTTCGCCGCTGCGCCTGAAGCCGTTGTTCACCTCAATACTGGCAGGAGGTTGAAGAAGAAAACTCGGAAAACAATGTCAAATTCAAAAGTTATGAAATTAAAACATGGAGGATGTATGAAAAAGTACAATTACTTACTGCTTGTGTGTTTCCTTACGGGCTGTTCAACGTATCCAGCTTCACTTTACAGTCATTCGGTTTCTAATATTCATGCCATGAAAGCAAAGGCTGAAGCCAAACCAATATCAGTAAAGCTCAATGAATTCACAGTCTCTGGCAACATACAGCAGGAAATTACGTGCAGAGGTGCCGGACCAGTCGTTCCTAGCCCAGGGAAGACTTATGAAAAATACATCCGAGATGCCATGTACGATGAACTGGTGTTGGCCGGCATATACAAGGATAATGCTGCAATAACTATAGATGGTAGGCTCGAAGCCATAGACTTTTCTTCTGGAGTAACAGATGCAGAGTGGAGCATAAATCTCATTATCAAATCTTCGAACGGCCATACCGCCTCATTATTTGAAAGGTTTCAGTTTGGTTCCTCTTTTGAAGGTAATTCAGCCTGTCGCAATACTGCAAACGCATTCGCACCAGCAGTCCAATCACTGTTAAGCAAATTTGTTAATCATCCAGATTTTTACAAGCTTGTATCCAACGATAAATGACAACATGCCCATGTCTTTGATGACAGCCCTCGACATGGGACATTTGTAGAATTATCGAACAGAATAAGTGAGATGCCCCAACGAGACCAGTGGACCCGGTCGCGGTAAATCTGCGCCGGGTCACCGGCCGAGCCGTTGAACAAAAATTGATGCAGTCGCAAAAACGAATTACCCGACTGACAGCAGAAAATGCTCTTTATATTGCGCAGAGCGTCAGCCAGCCTTCAAAAGCAGATAACCAACGAAAACAATACCCTTTGACAGCCCCTATGGGGCCAATTTGGTGTTGTTTTGGCCTAACCCTTCGGCTACCCTTCGGTTTTTGCCTGTTTTTGAACGCAGTTGCCCGTAGGATGTTCAATCCCGCCGCCTTCAGTACCGCCGCCAGCCTGACCGGGGTCATCCCTCGGACTCGGAGGCGCTTGATGCCGGTTATTCGATCAAGGTCCGACATGGTTCCCTCGGCCCCCGCACGGTAGCGATAGATCTCGCGGAAGGCTTCGGTTCTCTCGTGCGCTCGTCGTCTGGCGAGCCGAAGGGATTTTGCATCATACCCGATGGTTGCGCTCTGCTTGACTCGTTTCACCGGGCAGTCGGACTGCCGCGGACAGTTGTCGCAGGTCGTCTTGTGGAAATGAACGATCTTACCTCCATTTTTGCCGGTCTTGGTCCGTATCGGCTCTTTCCCTTCGGGGCAGGCAGTTATTTCATCGCTTTCGGAGAAGACAAAGTCGGCGAGTCCGATTGCTTGTGACTGCGTACCCATAGTGGGAGATATGACCACGACGCCCAGTTCTTTTGCCTTCTCCACGTTGTCGTCGCTGCCGTACAAGGAATCTGCCAGAAGCTCTTGGGGCGCAAGCTCCCGCTTTGCGGCATCCTCAATGGCTGGCAAAAGCGCATTGGCATCGCTTTCGTGGGCCGCTTCGACCTTGACATGCGTGATCAGATTCAGCTGACTCTTGTCCGGTGAATAGGTTTCCTGCACCTGCATCTGGTAGCCTTTCCCCTTGTGGCCGCAGTAGCCGGCGTCGGGATCGGACGGATTCTGGAGCGAATCGGACGACACGTCCTTGTTCGGCTTGATAACCACGGCGGTCGCGGACTCCGTCTTCTCCAGGACGCACTGCTCGGTGAACATTCGCACAAGAAGCTTATAGCAGGACATGGCGCCAACGGCTTCATTATCCTTGAACCGCTCCACCAGAAGGAAGCAGTCGTCGCCGACCTCC
>Ga0209317_1000173_pt1 | contig 87844 bp, 73 predicted proteins | sample RifGroB2_FD_183994 | JGI IMG/M metagenome (GOLD analysis project Ga0209317, IMG submission 183994) | Soil microbial communities from Rifle, Colorado, USA - Groundwater B2 (SPAdes) (version 2) | ecosystem: Environmental > Terrestrial > Soil > Unclassified | place: Rifle, Colorado | collected...
TTTTTGAACTTTTTCAGTGCAAGTTCAAACGGTTCAGCTTCTTTTACCTTTACTCCCGGCATTCATATTCCCCCCCCTTCTCTATCTAGATTTACTAATTTCGTGGGTAGATCGGGCCGGCAGACATTCTTCAAGGAATCAGCACTATATCACGAACAGGTAAATTGTCAATTGATTTCTGAGGTTGCGCCGTAGTCAGCCGAGCCGCGACTGCTTCTCCTCGATGCCCGACATGCCGAAGCGGCGGCGCAGTTCGCCGTAGACCTCCTCGGGGTCGATGTCGTAGAAGCCTAGGAGCACCAGGTTGTGGAAGATGAGGTCCGCCGTCTCGTAAACGATCTCCTCGCGCTTCCCCCCCTTGCCGGCGATGACGACCTCGGTCGCCTCCTCGCCGATCTTCTTCAGGATCTTGTCGATCCCTTTCGCCATCAGGCTTGCGGTGTAGGAGGATTCGGTCGGGTTCGCCTTGCGCTCCTGGATCACGCGGTAGACCGCGGCGATGATGTCTTCTTTGGGCTGTTCCATCGTTAACTCCTAGTGCTCACAAGGCATTACAGCCTGACCGCCACGCCCCTGTCGCGGAGGTACTTTTTCGCCTCCTCGATGGTGTGCTCGCGGTAGTGGAATATCGAGGCGGCGAGACAGGCGCTGGCGCCCGCCTGGGTGAAACCGTCGTACAGGTGCGACAGGCCGCCGACGCCCCCCGAGGCGATCACCGGGATGCTGACGGCGTCGACCACGGCGCGGGTGAGCGGCAGGTCATAGCCGTCCTTGGTGCCGTCGCGGTCCATGCTGGTGAGCAGGATTTCGCCCGCCCCCATCTTTTCCATGCGCTGCGCCCACTCGATGACATCGATGCCGGTCGGGTTCCTGCCGCCGTGGGTGTAGACCTCCCAGCCGCCATCGGCCCTCCCGCGCGCATCGATGGCGACAACGGTGCACTGCGAGCCGAACTTCTCGGCCGCCTCGCTCACGAACTCGGGGCGGTGCACGGCGGCCGTGTTGATGGAAACCTTGTCGGCACCGGCGTTCAAAAGGCGCCTGATATCCTCCACCACCCTGACGCCGCCGCCGACGGTGAGCGGCATGAAGACCCGCTCGGCGGTGCGGCGCACCACGTCGATGATGATGTCGCGGTCATCCGAGGAAGCGGTGATGTCGAGGAAGGTCAGCTCGTCGGCGCCCTGGCTGTCGTAGAGCTCGGCGATCTCGACGGGATCGCCGGCATCGCGCAGCCCCAGGAACTGGACCCCTTTCACTACCCTGCCACCCTTCACGTCGAGGCAGGGGATTATTCTCTTGGTCAGCATCGTTGTTCTCCGAAACAAGGTTATGGTCGAGGTCAAGACCGGGAAGCGGCAAAACCCCGGTCGGTCCGTGCACCACCCGACTGGTTTTCCCCTCGATCCCAGCCTTAAGCTTTAGCCTGCCTCTTGGTCAGGGCGATGGCTTCGGCCAGGTTGATGGCTCCCGAGTAGATCGCCTTTCCGGTGATGACGCCGGTCACCCCTGAGGATTCGATCGCCATCAGGTTCTCGATGTCCTTGAGCGATGACAGGCCGCCCGAGGCTATCACCGGGATGCTGATCGACTCGGCCAGCGCCCTGGTCGCCTGGATGTTCGGCCCCTGCATCATGCCGTCGCGGCTGATGTCCGTGTAGATGATGGCCGAGACGCCGTACCCTTCGAGCTTTTGAGCCAGCTCGGTCGCCGTGACGCCGGTGACCTCGGCCCAGCCCTGGACCGCCACCATGCCGTCCTTGGCGTCGATGCCGACCACGATCCGTCCCGGGAAGAGCGCGCAGGCCTCCCGGACGAATTCCGGGTTCCTCTGTGCGGCGGTCCCGATGATCACCCGGCCGATGCCGAGCGAGAGGTACGCCTCGACGGTCGCGATGTCCCTGATGCCGCCCCCCAACTGGGTCGGGATGGTTACCGCCTTGACGATCGCCTCGATTGCGCAACGGTTCTTGGGCTCGCCGGCAAAGGCGCCGTCCAGGTCGACGATATGGAGGAGCTCCCCCCCCTGCCGCTGCCACTCCGCCCCCTGAGCCGCGGGGTCGTCGTTGAACACCGTGTCCTTCTCCATGAGGCCCTGCTCCAGACGGACGCAGCAGCCACCCTTCAAATCAATCGCTGGAATGATTATCATTTAAACCCCGATACGTTTTTTTGTGGAGGATTGGTTACTTCATGAGGGCGAAGTTCTTCAACATCGCCAACCCCTTTTCCTGCGACTTTTCCGGGTGGAACTGGGCGGCTACGATGTTGTCGCGCCAGATCGCGGAGCAGAAATCGATGCCGTAGCGGGTGGTTGCCGCCACCACGGCTTCGTCTTCGGGCTTTACGTAAAAGGAGTGCACGAAGTAGACGTTGGTGCCGTCCTCCACCCCCTCGAAGAGCGGAGCGGGGCGCTTTACGGCGAGCTGGTTCCATCCCATGTGGGGCACCTTCAGGTCCTCCCCCGCCTCCTGCATCCCTTCCGGGAAACGGAGCACCCGGCCCGGGATCACGTCGAGCCCCCGATGCAGGCCGAACTCCTCGCTTTCCGTGAAGAGGAGCTGCAGCCCGAGGCAGATACCGAGAAAAGGCCTCCCTTGCCGGATCACCTTGAGGATCGGCTCGACAAAGCCACCCTCCTCGAGGTTTCTCATGCAGTCACGGAAGGCGCCGACGCCGGGGAGCACCACCCGCTCGGCATCCAGCAGCACTTTGGGGTCGGAGGTGACCACCGCATCGAAGCCGACCTTCTCGAAGCCCTTTTGAACGGAACGGAGGTTCCCCATGCCGTAGTCGATTATTGCGATCATATCTATTTTCCTTCCGGCACTGATGGGGCGCACGCAAGGTGCGCCCATACAGGAAATATTGTGTTGGTAGGGGCGCATCACATACTCGCCCGGTAACGGATCCTTACCTGCCCGCCGGCACCGCTTCGTTCAGGCAATTCCCGGCCCTACAGCTTCCCCTTGGTCGACATGACCCCTTCGATGCGGGGATCCATCTGCGTTGCCTGGTCGAGCGCACGCGCCGCCGCCTTGAAACAGGCCTCCAGGATGTGGTGTACGTTGTCGCCGTACATGACGTTCACATGGAGGTTTGCGCCGCAGTGGTTCACGAAGCCCTGGAAGAACTCGCGCACCAGTTCGACGTCGAAATCTCCGATCTTCACCTTGGGAAGCCGCACGTTGTAGACCAGGTAGGGCCTGCCGGAGAGGTCGGTGGCGACGCTCGCCAGGGTCTCGTCCATCGGCACGCTTGCCTGCCCGTAGCGGCGGATGCCGCATTTGTCTCCCAGCGCCTCCTTGAAGGCGGAGCCCAGGACGATGCCGATGTCCTCGACGGTGTGGTGGAAATCGATGTCGATATCCCCGTGCGCCTCCACCTTGAGGTTGAACAGGCCGTGCCGGGCGAAGAGGTCCAGCATGTGGTCCAGAAACGGGACCGAGGTGGAGATCTGCGCCTCCCCCTTCCCGTCTATATCCAGGGAGAGCTTGATCTGCGTCTCCTTGGTGATGCGTTCGATGACTGCCGATCTGGCCATGTCGCCTCCTCCTTGAGTTGCAAAAGCGCCTGAACGCTAGCTGTCGAGCCTTAGGCTCACCGATCTGCCGTGGGCATCGAGCCCCTCAAGCTCCGAAATCCTGACGATGTCCCTGCCGAGCCGCTGCAGGCCGCCCTTGGTGAAGTGGATGATGGAGCTCTTCTTCACGAAGTCGTCCACGGAAAGCGGCGAGAAGAACCGGGCGGTGCCGCCGGTGGGAAGGGTGTGGTTCGGGCCGGCCAGGTAGTCGCCCGAGGCCTCCGGGGTGTAGTGCCCCATGAAGATCGCCCCGGCGTTGGTGATGAGCGGCAGGATCTCGAAGGGGTTTTCCACGGCCAGCTCCAGGTGCTCGGGGGCTATCCGGTTGGAGAAGGCGATCGCCTCGTCCAGCGTGCCGGCGACGATGATGACGCCGAAGGCATCCCAGGACTTGCGCGCGATCCCCTGTCTGGAGAGCTCCAGGAGCTGGCGCTCGACCTCGGCCGCCACCTTATCGCCGAAGCTGCGCTCGGTCGTGATCAGCACCGACGAGGCGAGCTCGTCGTGCTCGGCCTGGGACAGCAGGTCCGCCGCGATATGGACCGGGTTGCCGGTGCCGTCGTTGATCACCAGGATCTCGCTGGGGCCCGCGATCATGTCGATGCCGACCTGGCCGAAGACGAGCTTCTTGGCCGTGGCAACGAAGATGTTCCCGGGTCCCGTGATCTTGTCCACCCTCGGGACGGTGCTGGTGCCGTAGGCGAGGGCGGCGATGGCCTGGGCGCCGCCGATACGGAACACCCGGTCCACGCCGGCGAGCTTCGCGGCGGTCAGTACATGGGGGTTGGTCTCGCCATCGGGCGCCGGGACGACCATGATGATCTCGCCGACCCCTGCGACCTTGGCCGGGACGGCGTTCATGATGACGCTGGAAGGGTAGCAGGCCTTCCCCCCCGGGACGTAGATGCCGACCTTGGCAAGCGGCGTCACCTTCTGCCCCAGCATGATGTCGGGCTCCTCGGTGGAGAGCCAGCTCTGCTGCTTCTGCTTTTCGTGGAACCTCGCCACCCTTTCGACGGCGTGCTTCAGGGCGGCCAGGTCGCTCGCATCGACCCGGGACAGCGCCCGGTCGAATTCGGCCTGCGTCACCTCGAGGGCGTCCGCCGTGCAGTCGAGCCGGTCGAAACGCCGGGTGTACTCCAGGAGCGCCTCGTCCCCGCGGCTGCGCACATCGGCGATGATCCCCTGGACCACTGCCTCGACCTCGCGCCCCGACTCCTCGCCGCGCTCCACGATGGCCGAGAACCTCGCCTCAAAACCCTCTTCCCGCATATCTAGGAACTGCATGTTAAACCTCGTGATTCATATGTGCTGTTCCAGCCCCTCGATGATCTTCGAGATCCTCTCGTGCTTGGTCTTCAGGCTCGCCCTGTTGACCACCAGACGGCAGGTGATCTCGGCGATGGTCTCGACCTCCACCAGGCCGTTTTGCTTCAGGGTCTCGCCGGTGGAAACCAGGTCGACGATGCGCTCGGAAAGACCGACGATCGGGGCCAGCTCGATCGAGCCGTACAGCTTGATCAGTTCCACCTGGATCCCCTTGGCGGCGAAGTACTTCTCCGTCACGCTGGGATACTTGGTGGCGATCCTGATGTTGTTCCAGGCGGAGGGGTCGTCCTTGCTGGAGAGCTCAACCGGCTCGGCGATGATCATGCGGCAGTAGCCGAACTTCAGGTCGAGCGGCTCGTAGAGGTCCTTCTCCTGCTCCATCAGGGTGTCCTTGCCGACGATGCCGAGATCGGCGCAGCCGTACTCGACGTAGGTCGGGACGTCCGTCGCCCGCACGATCATGTAACGCATCTTCTGCTGCACGTTCTCGAAAACGAGTTTCCGGGTGTCGGAGAGCAGCTCTTCGCAGTCGATGCCGATCTTCTTGAACAGGGCGACGGAATCCTGCAGGATCCGTCCTTTCGGTATGGCAATGGTGATGAAATCGGTCATTTAAAAACCTCGCGGACCAGGGGCATTTGACTTGATTGGACTTGATAGACGTCAATGGACGGCATGACTACCGGGACATGGGCGGCTCGCCCGCTAAGTAGGCCGACCACTGCGCCCCGTTTAACTACGCGTTGTTGTCCGGCACGCGGACGATGTCCGCACCCAGGGCCGCCAGCTTCTTCTCGATGGCCTCGTACCCGCGGTCCAGGTGGTAGATCCTGGAAATCTCGCTGGTGTTGTCCGCCGCCAGGGCGGCCAGGATCAGGGAGGCCGAGGCACGCAGGTCGGTCGCCATGACCGGCGCACCGGAGAGTTTCTTCACCCCCTTTACGGTGGCGCTGTTCCCCTCGGCGATGATGTCGGCGCCGAAACGAAGCAGCTCGGAGACGTGCATGAAACGGTTTTCGAAGATGTTCTCCGAGATGACGCTCGCCCCGTCGGCAATGCACATGAGGGCCATGAACTGCGCCTGCATGTCGGTCGGGAAACCGGGGTACGGGCGGGTCTTGATGTTGACGCTCCGGATCTTCCTGGGCCCTTTGATCCGGACCAGGTTGTCCTTGTTGGTGATCTCGACGCCGGCGTCCTGCAGTTTGAACGCCAGGGCGTCCAGGTGGTCGAGACGCATGTTGCGGATCTTGATGTCGCCGCCGGTCATGGCTGCGGCAATCATGAAGGTCCCCGCCTCGATGCGGTCCGGCATGACGGAGTGAACGGCGGGCGTGAGCTCTTCGACGCCGGTGATCCGGATGGTGTCGGTGCCGGCGCCGTCGATGCGCGCCCCCATCTTGATGAGAATTTCGGCAAGGTCGACGATCTCCGGCTCGCGCGCCGCATTCTCCAGGATGGTCTCGCCCTGTGCGGTCGCCGCCGCCATCAGGAGCTGCTCGGTGCCGCCGACGGTGGAGATGTCGAAGTTGATCCTGGCACCCTTGAGCTTTTTCGCCTTCGCCTCGACGTAGCCGTGTTCCAGGGTGATCTCGGCGCCCAGCGCGGCAAGCCCCTTCAGGTGCAGGTTGATCGGCCTGGCCCCGATGGCGCAGCCGCCGGGAAGCGATACCCTCGCCTGTCCGAAGCGTGCCAGAAGCGGTCCGAGCACCAGGACGGAGGCGCGCATGGTACGCACCAGGTCGTAGGTGGCCTCGAAGCTGTTCAGATCGGTCGTGTCGATCTTGACCACGTTCCCCCTGCCGTCAACCCGGGCGCCCAGATTCTCCAGCACCTTGATGGTGGTGTTGATGTCCCGCAGGAAGGGGACGTTGCTGATCTCATGGCAGCCGGGTGCCAGGATGGTGGAGATGAATATCGGGAGGGCGGCGTTCTTGGAACCGCTCACGGTCACCTCGCCGGAGAGCTTGTTGCCACCTTTTATTACCAGTTTGTCCACTGACTGTTACCTCTTTGTCGATATGTCTGATATTGCCCCGCCTCGAAGAGAGGGGTTTAGCGCTACTTTGCCAGCCTGCCGCCCACCACCCGCTCTATGCCTGCGGGATCGGTCTCGGCGAAACTCTGCGCGCCGAAACCGCAGGCGCCCAGCAGCTCCAGCACCCGGGGGGCCTGCCCCGCTCCGACCTCGAACAGCAGCCAACCACCGGGATGCAGGTGATCGGGAGCGCCGGCGCTGATGCTGCGGTAAAAATCCAGGCCGTCCGCTCCGCCATCCAGCGCGCCGAGAGGTTCGAAACCGCACACTTCCTGCTGCAGCGTGGCCAGCTCTGCCGCCGGTATGTAGGGGGGGTTGGAAACTATCATGTCGAAGCGCCGCCCGGAGAACGGTTCGAAGAGCGAGCCCTGGAAAAACTGCACGGCGGCGCCGTTTCGTTGCGCGTTGTCCCGGGCCACCGCCAGTGCCTCGCCGGAGATGTCGACGCTTGAGAGCTCCGCCCCGGGGAGCGCCTTGGCAAGTGCAATCGCCACGCAGCCGCTGCCGGTACCGATGTCCAGGATGCTCCGCGCATCGGCTCCCCGCTGCACCGCTTCGCGAACCAGCACCTCGGTGTCGTGTCGCGGTATCAGGACGGCCGGGGAGACCTGGAAGTCGAGCCCCATGAACTCCTGGCTTCCCAGTATGTACTGCAGCGGCTCGCGCCTGCCGCGCCGCCCCACCATGCCGCGGTAGCTGGCCAGTTCGCTCTCGGTCAGAGGCTTGTCGAAATTCAGGTAGAGACCGACCCGGTCCAGGGAGAGCGCCTCGCAGAGCAGCCACTCCGCTTCAAGCCTCGGGTTTTCCACCCCTTTTTCAGCCAGGTACCCCTTGGTCCAGGTGAGGATCTTCAGGACGTTCCATTTTTCCTGGTTTGTCGTCATATGGTTCTCTGCTTGCCGGTCAGCTGGGACTTCATGGACGCCATGGACCCCGACGCCTCGCAGGGCCGCGTCAGGCGCTTTCGCTTTGGGCCTGCAGGGCTTCCATCTGGTAATGGGCCCGCAGCGCGTCGGCGATCTCGGCGATGTCGCCGGCCATGATGGCGTCCAGCCGGTACAGGGTGAGGCCGATCCTGTGATCGGTCATCCGCCCCTGGGGGAAGTTGTAGGTCCTGATCCGCTCGCTCCTGTCACCACTGCCGACCTGGCTCTTGCGGTCCGCCGCCATCCTGGCATTGTTCTCCATCACGATGGAGTCGAGGATCCTAGACTTGAGCACCTTCATCGCCTTGGCGCGGTTCTTTATCTGGCTGCGCTCCTCCTGACAGGCAACCACGGTCCCGGTCGGCAGATGGGTGATCCTGACGGCGGAGTCGGTGGTGTTGACGTGCTGCCCGCCGGCACCGGAGGAGCGGTAGACGTCAATCTTCAGGTCGGCCGGGTTGATGTCGATGTCGACGTCCTCGGCCTCGGGAAGCACCGCGACGGTGCAGGCACTGGTGTGGATACGCCCCTGGGCCTCGGTCTCCGGCACCCGCTGCACCCGGTGCGTCCCCGACTCGTACTTGAGCCGCGCGAAAACGCCGCCACCCTCGACGAGCGCCACGACCTCCTTGAAGCCCCCCTTCTCCGACTCGGAGGCGGAAATCACCTCGACCCGCCACCGGTTCAACTCGGCGAAACGCGAGTACATGCGGAACAGGTCACCGGCGAACAGCGCGGACTCGTCCCCGCCGGTTCCGGCGCGGATCTCCAGGACGACGCTCTTGTCGTCGTTGGGATCCTTGGGCAAAAGCAGCAGCTTGATCTCGCTCTCCAGGTTGCTGCGGCGCTCTTCCAGGCTCAACAGCTCGGCCTGGGCCATCTCCCGCATCTCCTGGTCCGGCTCCTTCAGCAGTTCCCGGTTGTCCTCCATGTCGGCGAGGATCTTCTTGTATTCGCGAAACGCGGCCACCAGCTCCGAAAGCCCGGCGTGCTCCTTGGAGAGCCGCCTGAATTCAGGCTGGTTTGCCAGCACCTCGGGATCGGAGAGCAGCGATTCCAGCTCCTCGAAACGTCTTTCCAGCTCTGCTATCTTATCGAACATTCAAAACCCTCGGAAACTCAAAAATTGGCCTGTCAGAAGAGGGCCAAAAGGTAATCCGGAAACGGGGTTACCGGTGTTTTCCACCCTTCACCCATCCCCTTCGCCGCCTTAAACCACCAGCCGGTCGTCCTTGTGGCCCGCGTTCAGGTCAAGGGCCACCTGCATCGACTTGATCGCCACCTCGATCTGGCTGTCGTCGGGCTCCCTGGTGGTCAGGCGCTGCAGGGCCAGTCCCGGGGAGATCATGAGCTTCACCAGCGCGTGGCTGTCGTGCTTCGCCGTCCACCTCAGGATCTCGTAGGAGACGCCTGCGATGACGGGGAGCATGAAGATCCTGGAGCCCGCCTTCAGGTAGAAGGGCCACAGCTTCGGTATCAGCGAGAAGATCAGGATGCTCACCAGCATGACGATGAGCAGGAAGCTCGTGCCGCAACGCGGATGCAGGCAGCTGTACTTGCGGACGTTCTCGACGATCAGCTCCTCGCCGGCCTCGAAGGTGAAGATCGATTTGTGCTCGGCGCCGTGGTACTGGAACACCCGCTGGATGTCGGACATGCGCGAGATGGCGATGATGTAGATCAGAAAGACCGCGACGCGGATCACGCCGTCCACCAGGTTGAAGACGATGTTGGAATCGCCGATCACCGGGACCAGCAGCTTGGTCAGGTAGAGCGGCATGATGAAGAAAAGCAGTATGCCGAAGCCGAAGGCTGCCGCCATGGTGCCGCCGATGGCCCAGTTGGAGAGCTCCTCCTGCTTCTGCTCTCCCTCGGCGAGCGCCTCGTTGGCGGAGAAGTTGAGCGCCTGCACGCCGATGATCAGGGAGGAAAAGAGCGCCACGGCGCCCCTGACGATGGGAAGCTTCACGATGGGAAAGCGCTCAGAGAGGGGGATCACCATCTCGCTCTTGACGGAGATCTCGCCGTCGGGGCGCCTGACCGCGATCGCCATCGAGCGGGGCGCACGCATCATCACCCCTTCAAGTACCGCTTGTCCGCCTATATTGATCTTTGACACTGTTACCTCGCTTGTGAGGCCGCCGAAGCGGACGCGGGAAAACCGGCAGGAGGCAGGGGAGACGCAGACGGGGCCTCTCGTTTTCGAGATTCAAGGCTTGCAACCCTCCCCCGGCCCCTCTCATAGGGAGGGGGCTGGAACCACGAAGGGAGGGAGCCGGAATCCACCTTAGCTACATGGTCTTGAAGAAATCCCTCACCTCTGCCATCTTGCCGCAGCACATGGCCCCCTCGGGGCAGGGGCCTCCAAGACAGCCGGGACCGGCGCTGCGGAACACGGTGGGCGCTACCGGCCGGACCAGCCTCAGCATCTCGACCGCCATGGCCCGGATCTCCCACTGCGCCCGCTCGCAGCAGCGCACGGCGAAGAAATGCAAAAGTTCCCGGGCGTTCATGGTGACCAGGATCTTCGTCTCGGTGGCGTTGGGGAGCAGGTAGCGCGCGTCCTCGGCCGGGACCCCGGCCTCGACCAGCGCGGCATAGGCTGCGTGCAGCGCCGCCACCTGCGCCTCGAAGCGCCCGGCGAACTCCGGGTTTGCGGCTATGGAGGGGGGAGTGACCACCGCGAAGCGCTCCTTGTGGGAGACGTAGCGCTGGGACTGCTGTGAATAGGAGGCGACCCGGTGCCGGACCAGCTGGTGGCTGGTCACGCGCGAAATCCCCTCCACCCCGAAGGTGAAGGAGGCATGCTCCAGCACGGACTGGTGTCCGAGCGACATGATCTTGTCCAGGAAGTTTTTGATGTCGGCGCCGGAGATTCTCTCTTTGAGCGCTCCGATGTCGACCTGCGAATAGCAGAGCCTGGCCGCCAACGCGACGGTCTGCTCGGGCTCGGGGGTGTGTTGAAGAAGCGCAACCTTCATGGAGATCCTTCAGGAGACGGGTGCAGTCCAGACGCATGCCATGCGTCTCTACAGAAAACGAAATAAGGGGATTTCGCCACTAGACAAAATCCCCTCGAACGGATCCGCAAACGCGAGAGCCTCTAGCTTTCTTCGGTCGGCGCCGCCGCAATGTTGTATCTCTTGCGGAAACGCTCGACGCGACCGGCGGTATCGATCAATTTCTGCTTGCCGGTGTAGAACGGGTGGCACTGCGAGCAGATTTCCGTGGAGATCTCGGACTTGGTGGAACGGCTCTGGAAGTTGTTGCCGCACAGGCACTTCACGGTAATTTCTTCGTACTTGGGGTGGATTCCTTCTTTCATATCTTCCTCCTCGCGGGGCGCGCCCCGTTACCTATCATAGTTATTAAGCCGGAAAGTTGCTACAAATAACACCTTCGGCATAAAGTTTCAACACTTTTTTCACTTGCTCATGGAATCCAGGAAGGCCTGGTTGCTCTTGGTCCCCCCCAGCTTGGAGATCAGGAACTCCATGGAGTCGACCACATTCATGGGATGGAGCACCTTCCTGAGGATCCAGATCCGGTTCAGGGAGGCCTTGTCGATCAGGAGTTCCTCCTTCCTGGTCCCCGACTTGTTGATGTCGATGGCGGGGAAGGTCCTCTTCTCGACCAGCTTGCGGTCCAGGTGGAGTTCCATGTTGCCGGTCCCCTTGAACTCCTCGAAGATCACCTCGTCCATCTTGCTCCCGGTATCGACCAGCGCGGTGGCGATGATGGTAAGAGAGCCTCCCTCCTCGATGTTGCGGGCCGCGCCGAAGAAGCGCTTGGGCTTGTGCAGCGCGTTGGAGTCGACGCCGCCGGAGAGGATCTTGCCGGAGGGGGGGATCACCGTGTTGTAGGCGCGCGCCAGGCGGGTGATGGAGTCGAGCAGGATCACCACGTCACGCTTGTGCTCCACGAGCCTTTTCGCCTTCTCGATGACCATCTCGGCCACCTGGATGTGGCGCGAGGCCGGTTCGTCGAAGGTGGAGGAGATCACCTCGCCCTTCACCGAGCGCTGCATGTCGGTCACCTCCTCGGGCCTCTCGTCGATCAGCAGGACGATCAGGAACACCTCGGGGTGGTTCATGGCGATGGAGTTGGCGATGTTCTGGATCAGCATGGTCTTGCCGGTCCTGGGGGGAGCCACGATGAGCCCCCTCTGCCCCTTGCCGATCGGCGCGATCAGCTCCATGACCCGGGTCGACATGTTGTCGTGGGTGGTCTCGAGCTTCAGCTTCTCCTGCGGGTAGAGCGGGGTCAGGTTGTCGAACAGGATCTTGTCGCGGGCCACCTCGGGCGACTCGTGGTTCACCGTCTCCACCTTCAAAAGGGCGAAGTAGCGCTCCCCTTCCTTGGGGGGCCTGATCTGCCCGGCCACCGTGTCGCCGGTGTGCAGGTTGAAGCGGCGGATCTGGGAAGGGGAGACGTAGATGTCGTCCGGCCCCGGCAGGTAGTTGTAGTCCGGCGCCCGGAGAAAGCCAAAGCCGTCGGGCAGCGTCTCGAGCACCCCCTCGCCGAAGATCATGCCGTTCTTTTCGGTCTGGGCGTTCAGTATGGCGAAGATCAGGTCCTGCTTGCGCAGACTGGAGGCCCCCTCGATATTGAGCCCCTTGGCTATTGCCGTAAGATCGTTGATTTTTTTCTCTTTCAATTCCTGTAGGTTCATCTGTTCTCCTGATATGGCGCAAATATAGATCGAATCGGCTACTTGCCTAGATGCGAGTAAGGGTCTTTTTCACGAGTGGGGCACGGGATTGCATGCGCGGGATGCCTAATATGCACTGACTATGTGAAGAGTATGTGAAGTTTTATGAGCCTTGAGTTAGCCTTGAGGTGTCGGTACGGGTTCGGTATGAGAAACTCTAGGGGTATTTGCAAAGGTCTGATTGAGGATAATGTAAATTTATACCCTTCACTACCTAGCCTTGTCAACTTTTTTATTTCCGTGTCGTCTACTCCGTTATTTCCGCGGTGTCGATGTCGCCGGAGCTCTTGGTCTCTGCGCCGTCGTACTTCACCGCGCTGCGCCTCTTGCGCCGGGCCTTTTGCCTTCTGAGCTTTTCCGCCGCCAGGTCCTTCTTGGTCACCGCCCCCGAGAGCGCCTCCACCTTTTCCAGCAGGTAGCGCCTGGCCAGGAACCGGTTCAGCGACTGGCTGCGCGACTCCATGCACTTGACTTCGACCCCGGTCGGCAGATGCCTCAAGTGGACGCAGGAGCAACTCTTGTTGACGTGCTGTCCGCCGCTTCCCGAGGAGTGGATGAAATGCTCCTGCAGGTCCTGCTCTGCCACGCCGAGAAGCTCCATCCTTGCCTTGAGCCAGCGGTTCTTCTCCGCACTTACCGCAAAATCCGCCATCCGCCCCCCTTTAACAACAGCGCCATCATAGCGCCCGGGCGGCAGGAAGTCAAAAACTGTCACGATCTGCATCAAATAGTTCCCCCCCTTCAAACGGAGGCGAGGAGGAGTATGGGGGGCGCAGGCCGGATTTACCGCCGCGTGTCACCCCTTCGCCCCTTCCGGGAGCCCGATCGCCTCCGTCGCATGCAACAGGATGATCGGCTCCCGCATCCGCGCCGGGGCCGCCGCACCCTCCTGCGCCCGGACCCGGCACTCTTTCATGAGGGCGCAGTAGCTGTCGCCCAGGGTGACGGCATCGAAGCCGTAGCCGATTTCGTCCGCCCTGCAGAGCCGGGCCAGCCGGTGCACGATCATCCGCACCGCCGCATCCTGCTCCGCACCGATCCCCTCGCCCGCCGCCTCGTCGGCTGCGTCGAGCAGCGATTTGGCTATCGCCCTCACGTTCCTGGCGCCTTCCATGATCCCCAGTGCATTTTGATGGCGTTTCATACGCTACCTCCGGGCCGGCACGCCCCAAGCGTCGATCGCCTTGCCGGCAGCGTGTATGTCAGAGTGCCTCGCCGGGCATGACGACATCGGCCATCAGGGCGGCTATACGCCCGGCTGGGCATCTCGCGTTGTTGAAGAGCAGGTGATAGAGGGTGGGGTCGGCGACGTCGCGTCCCAGGAAATCCTTCAGGAAGTCGTCCCTTTGCCGCTGCCGGACCTCGATGAGATCCTGCGCCTCGTCGTGCGACAGCCCCATCCGGGTCGCTATCGACTCCCTCTTGAAGCGCATGGGGGCGATGATCCTGAAATGGAAGCAGTTTCCCGTCTCCTGGGTGAGAATCACGCCCCCCCTGCCGACCAGGATCACGTTCCCCTCCTCGGCCAGCGCGACGATCTGGCGGCACAGGAGCCGGTAGTAATCCTTGTCGCTCTTCCAGCGCGGGGAGAAGGTGGAAAGCATGTCGTCCAGGAAGCGGTTCTTGGCCCCGATGTTCTGCAGGATCTGCGTCGAGAGGTTGTGATCCTGGGCCACGGCATCGAGCAGCGCACGGTCCATCACCACCCACGGCTGCCCGCTTCTTTTTTCCAGCAGCACCTGCAACCTCTGGGCCACGGGATAACCTTCGCAGCCGAACTCTCGGGTCAGGGTGACGGTGGGCCGGAACCGGTCACCCTTACCCAGGCCGTGCTCCCGCACGTTTCTCCGGCTCAGCTCGATGAGACCGCGCAGCCTCTCCTCGATGGCAGGAATCAGGACGTTCTTCGCCATGGCATACCCCCGTAATAAGTACAGAAAAACGACATACTAATTAGGCCGCTTTTTGCGGCGGAGTCAACCCCCGCCCGCTTTTTTTAGACCTCTGCCGCCGCGCCACTGCTGCATTTCCGGCAGACTGCGCTAAGATATCCCGATGATATCGCTCTGGTTGCCCCTTACCGTGTTCTCCGCCTTCGCACTTGCCACGAGCGATGCCCTGACCAAGAAGGCGCTCGCCGGGCACAACGAGTACCTGGTCAGCTGGCTCAGGCTCTTGCCGTCGTTGCCCATCTTTTTGATGCCACTCGCCTTTCTCCCCGCCCCGCCGCTTGAGCCCGACTTCTACCTCTGCGTTTTCAGCGCCCTGCCGCTGGAGGCGCTGGCGGTGGTCCTTTACACCAAGGCGCTCAAGCTCTCGCCCCTGAACCTCACCCTCCCCCTGCTCTCGCTGACGCCGCTTCTTTTGCTGGTGGTCCCGTTCCTGCTTCTGGGCGAGAGGATCTCGCCTTGGGGGGCGGCAGGAATCGTGCTGATTGCGGCGGGAGGCTACCTGCTGAACGCGAGGACGGGGGCCGGGAGCGGGCTGGCGCCGCTTCGGGCGCTTCTTTCCGAGCGGGGATCGCTTTGCATGCTCGGCGTGGCGGCCATCTACAGCATCACCTCCACCCTCGGCAAGCGCGCCATTGCAGCGTCCTCGCCGCTTTTCTTCGCCGCCTGCTACATGCCGCTGCTCGTCTTGCTGATCTCCCCGGTGGCGCTCTACAAGGGGAGGGGGGAGCTACGGCTCATGGCGCGAAACGGCACCATCCGGGCCTGCGCCCTGCCGGCGCTCTTCTACATCATCCAGGTGATCACCCATGTCTATGCGATAAACCTGACCAACGTGGCGTACATGATCGCCGTGAAGCGGTTGAGCCTGCTGTTCGGCGTGCTGTATGGCCGCTACCTGTTCCAGGAAAGGGGGGGCCTGCTGGCCACGCTGATCATGCTGGCGGGGGTCTTCCTGATCGTGGTCGGGGGCTAGCCGCCGCGTCGGATATTTGACCCGCCCCGGGCGCCGGACCGCTTCAAAATATTGACACCTGGCCCGTTCGCCTTTGCGGCGCCCATACGTCCCCGGCCGACGCAGGGCTCTAGCAACCGGCGTTGCCGGATTCCCCGGCGTGAACGACACGCGGGCGTTACAGCTAATGAGCCGATGGCATGGCAGTTGCTTTCCATTGCCTGTTCCGGCTCGCGCCCGTACTTGACCGGTACGGGTCCGGGCCTCCGGAAAACCGGGGTCATCGACCGGGACCCGGTCGAAAAACATAACAGCACGGCGAGATCAATTACACGGAAGCCCTAGAAACGGAGATATTCATGAGCCAGTCAGCAATCAGCTGCACCGGAACCAGCACCGACCTCGACCAGAGGCCGCTCGTCACCGCCATAATGGTCACACGCAACCAGGAGTCCTTCATAAGGGAAGGGGTGTGCGCCCTGATGGAGCAGAGCGTGGCCGGCAGGATGGAGGTGATCGTCGTCGATGAGGGGTCGGAGCAGGCCGAGTGCGCCGTGATCGCCGACCTGCAGCGCAGGCACAAGAACCTCATTTCGCTCAGGACCTCCGGGGCAGCCGGGGTGAACCTGGCGCTCAGGATCGCCTCCGGGCGCTACCTGACCATCCTGGAGGCGACCGACCGGATGAAGCAGGACGCCTACCAACTGCTCGCGGCAGCTCTGGAGCAGGACCCCGAGGCCGTGCTCGCCTACGGCGATACCTGCAGCACCGCCATCCCGCACCAAAGCTTCGCAAATCACACGAGCTACGGCAAGACGATCTGGCCGGACTACAGCTTCCAGCAGCTCAGCCAGCTTTCCCAAGTCGCCCCGCATCCGTTGTGGCGCAGGGAGCTGCATGACACGCTCGGCTGGCTCAGCGAGGAGCAGCAAAGCCGCGGCATGCGCGATTTCCTGCAGAGGGTGGCCGAGCGCTTCCGCATGGTCCACCTCCAGGAGTTCACCGGGCTCAAGCTGGTGACGGCCGGGCCCCTGCCGGATCAGCAAAGCTCGGCGCGCCAGGCAAGCGCGCTGGCGCCGGCGCACCGGCCCCTGCCGGAAACGGCGCCCGCCATGCCGGCCGCCGCAGCCCGCTCAATTGGGTCCGCGCCGATTGCCGCGCCGAGCGCCGACGAGGCCTACAGCGCCATCCAGTCGACCTTGACAAGCGCAGAAAAGCTGCAGGCCGTCAGCGCGCTGGAGCAGCACCTGTCGAGCTACCCCGACCACGCCATCGCCCACAACGATCTGGCCGCCATCAGTTACCAGCTGGGAGAGCAGGAAAAGGCGCTCGACCACTACCGGGCCGCGGTCCGGCTGGCCCCGGAACAGGGCACCTACAAGAAGAACCTGGCCGACCTGCTCTACGTCGAGGCGGGCCAGGTCGACGAGGCGATCGCCCTCTACCTGGAACTTCTCGATAGCTCTCCCAAGGACGTCGAAACGCTGTTGAACCTCGGCATCATCTGCGACCAGGTCGGGCAACCGCATGAGGCGGAGTCCTTCTTCCAGAGGGCGCTGGAGATCGAGCCCTGGAACCAGGCCGTGCGGGAGCGCCTGACCGAACTGCGCGGCAGGGAGTCCCAGGAGCCTTGCAGCGAGGACGACGAGACGGCGGAGGAGCGCTACGAGAGGTCGCAGGCCCTGGTGGCACAAGGGGACCTCGAGGCGGCAGTCCGGGAACTCGAAGGGATCATCGCCGCTTACCCCGAGTTCTCTCCGGCGCATAACGATCTGGCCGTGCTCTACTACCAAAACGGCGCCAAGGATGAGGCGCTCACGCACTACGAGAAGGCTGCGGCGCTGGTCCCCGGCAACAACACCTTCCAGAAGAACCTGGCCGACTTCTACTTCGTCGAGGGACGCGACGTGGACGGCGCCATCGCCATCTACCTGGAGCTTTTGCGCAAGGAGCCCAAGAACGTCGAGACGCTCATGAGCCTGGGCAAGATCTGCACCCTGCTGGACCGCCCCCAGGAGGCCGAGAGCTTCTACGGCAAGGTGACCCAGCTGGAGCCGTGGAACCGGGACGCCCGGGAGTGCCTGGACAGCGTGCGCCAGTGCGCCAACGGATAGAGCCCACAGCCGTCAGGTTAACGGAGAGCGCCAGGGCGCGCACACCACAAATAGCCCCCTCTCCCTTGACGGGAGAGGGGAGAACGCATATCCGGCAGACGAAGTTTTCCCGATTTTTTCAGCGAACTCCGCTTTTTACTAAAGTTTTACCCGTGCGGCGCCGATATGATCACAGTTGAATCACCCGCCAAGGCGTGGAGACGGCAATGGCTACCACAAGAACAGCATTCGACATGCTTGACGACATGTTCTCGACCCTGGCCTCCCAAGAGGCACAGAGGGCGCAGGCGGCCAACACCGCGCTGAGCAGCGGCCTCGAGTTCTACCAAAAGAAGGACTTCAGCAGGGCGGCCGGAGAGTTCAAGCGCGCCATCGCCATGGACCCCACCAACCCTCAGTCCTACAACTACCTGGCCAACAGCTACCTGGCCCAGAAAAAGCCCGAGGAGGCGATCAAGGTCTACAAGAACTCGCTCGCCCTGGACCCTTACCAGGACTCCGTCCACGTCAACCTCGGCAACATCTACCTGCAGCAGAAAAAATACAATCTGGCCGAGAAGGAATTCAAGGCAGCAAGCAAGGTGAACCCCAGCTCCACGCTCGCCCCGTACACCCTGGGCCAGCTCTACGTGCAGACCAACCGCTTGCCGGAAGCGGTGACGCAGTTCAAGAAGGTGCAGAAGATGGCGCCCTACGACGCCAACCCCTACTACAGTCTGGGCCTCACCTACAACAAGCAGGGAAACTACGCGGATGCGGTCAAGCAGCTGACCGAGGCCGTCAGGCTGAAACCGAAGATGGCCGCGGCCCACCTGGAGCTGGGAGTGGCCTACGCGGCACTGGGCGACACCGCCAACGCGCAAAGGGAAGTGGAGACGCTGTCCAGACTGGACGCCGCCCAGGGGGAACTCCTCAAGGCGACCATCGCGCAGCCCAAGATGGTGGCGGTAGGCGGCGGCCCCACGGACAATTTCGTCAGCTCGCTCGGCATGAACTCACAGCTCTACGCGCTGGACGTCTCCCTGATCAATCCGAACACGAGCAAGGAATTCAGCATGAGCTTTTACTTCGACTCGAAGATGGACGCGAGTTCGGTGCAGGATCCGAGCAACTGGTCCATCTCCAAGGCCAGCGGCGGCGTGGCTGGGTACTACAACAACACCCTGTCCATCCTTCCCACCGAGGCGTATATCCCGCAAAACCCGACCAGCGTCAGCTACGACCCTGAAAATCAGGTGGCGACGGTGACCTTCCTGCTGAGCCAGAACGCCAACGCGGACGCCACCATAGACCCGTCCCACATGCTCTTCAAATTCTCCGGCAAGGACGTCCGCGGCAAAACCATGGACCCGACGGCGGACGAGTTCGACGGCGCCGCGCAGCTGCCGTTCTAAGCCAAACGGAGTTCGGGCAGCGTCTGGCTCCGTGAAAGTTTCACCCGCAAAAGCCCCCTGCCCCGAGCCAGGATCGCCTCAAGTCTTCGCGCCGCGCCGGGCTGGGCGCGCCAGGGCCATCCTCCGCATAGACATCCCTGCCCAATCCCCACCGCTACCCGGGCAGTGCCGCCCGCTGTCAAAGCTCCAACACCCCTCGCCCCCGTGTTCAAAATTTTGGCTCTTCAAGCCTGCAACAAAAACCCATCCATAACCGCAACTTACAACCCGAACTTTTTGCGGCACGCTAGTTGCTATGCTAATGAAGCTAGGCGGGATACAGCAACGTACGCGAGCGAAACCGCCGCCAGATCCGGAGCAGGATGCGGCCGGCTCCTGGCTGCAGTCACCTTCCGGTCGGCTTGATATCAAACATGGGAAAGGGTGGGTTATGAAGGTAGTAATCTTTGCCGGCGGACTCGGCACCAGGATCTCCGAGGAGTCGTATCTCAAGCCCAAACCGATGATCGAGATCGGCGAGAAGCCGATGCTGTGGCACATCATGAAGGTGTTCGAGGCGCAGGGCTTCAACGAGTTCATCATCTGCCTGGGGTACAAAGGGCACATGATCAAAGAGTACTTCATGAATTACTACGTCTACAACTCCGACGTCACCTTCAACCTGAAGACCAACAGCTTCGAGATCCACCAGACCAACACGGAAAAGTTCCGCGTCACCCTGGTGGAGACCGGCCTCAACACGCTGACCGCCGGCCGCCTGAAGCGGGTCGAGCAGTATGTCGGGAAGGAGGAGTTCATCCTCACCTATGGCGACGGCCTGGCCGACGTGGACCTGGAGAAACTCATCTCCTTCCACCGGTCGCACGGAAAAGTCGCCACCGTCACGGCGGTCCAGCCGGCGGGGCGTTTCGGGCTTCTGGGGATGGACGACGACAGCCGCGTCTCCAGCTTCAAGGAGAAGCCGGTCGGTGACGGCGGCTGGATCAACGGAGGGTTCTTCGTGTTGCGCCCCGAGGTGTTCTCCTATCTTCCGGCCGATGCGGACCTCCAGATGTGGGAGCAGGCCCCGCTGGAGAGGCTTTCCCAGGAAAACCAGCTCATGGCTTACAAGCACCACGGCTTCTGGAAGTGCATGGATGCGCTGCGCGACAAAGAGGATTTGAGCCGGCTCTGGGAATCGGGGCAGGCGGACTGGAAGATCTGGACATGACCGGGTTCTTCTCCGGCAAGCGGGTGTTCGTCACCGGCCATACCGGCTTCAAGGGGAGCTGGCTCTGCCTGTGGCTCACCCGTCTCGGCGCCCAGGTCACCGGCTACTCCCTCGATCCCCCCACCGATCCCAGCCTGTTCGCACTGGCCCGTATCGACGGCCTGATGGTCTCGCGGCGCGGCGATGTCCGCGACGGCGAAGCTCTGACGGCGGCGCTGCGGGAGGCCAGGCCGGACATCGTCTTCCACCTGGCGGCCCAGCCGCTGGTGCGCGACTCCTACAAGCTCCCGGTCGAGACCTACGCCACCAACGTGATGGGAACGGTAAACCTGCTGGAGGCGGTGCGCCGCACCCCGTCGGTCAGGGCGGTGGTCAACGTCACCACGGACAAGTGCTACGAGAACCGCGAATGGGCCTGGGGCTACCGGGAGAACGAGCCGTTCGGCGGCTTCGACCCCTATTCCAGCAGCAAGGCGTGCTCCGAACTGGTGACGGCCGCCTACCGCAGTTCCTACTTCAACCCCGAACAGTACCCGCAGCACGGCGTCGCCGTGGCGACCGCGCGAGCGGGCAACGTGATAGGCGGCGGCGACTGGGCGGCGGACCGGCTGGTGCCGGACATCATGCGCTCGGTACTGGCAGGCGAGCCGGTCCGCATCCGCAACCCGCATGCGGTGCGCCCCTGGCAGCATGTACTGGAGCCGCTGAACGGCTACCTGACCCTGGCCCGGCGCCTGCACCAGGATGGCCCGGAATTCGCCGAGGGGTGGAACTTCGGCCCGCGGGACAGCGACGCCAAGCCGGTGGAATGGATCGTGCGGCGCATCTGCCAGCTCTGGGGCGAAGGCTCCCGGCACGAGATCGACAACGGCATCCACCCCCACGAGGCCCACTACCTAAAGCTCGACTGTTCCAAGGCGCGGGCGAGGCTTGGCTGGCAGCCGCGCTGGGACCTGGACCGGGCGCTGCAATCGATCATCGAGTGGACCCATGACTACCGCTTCGGAGCCGACCTGCGGGGCGTCTGCCTGAAACAGATCGACGCGTACGCCGAACAGCCATGACAGATGCCTCCGAGGGACATGTGAGCGACTACCAGAAACAGGAACAGGCACTGCGCAGGCAGGCCGTCGAAGCCGGCATCGCCTATTACCAGCACGCCCACTCGGCCAAGAGGGAGTTCGCCGCCGGCGACAGGATCCCCTATGGCGGCCGGGTCTTCGACGAGCGGGAGATCGCCACCCTGATCGACGCCTCGCTGGATTTCTGGCTGACCACCGGCAGGTACGCGGAGCGCTTCGAGGCGGAGTTTGCCGACTACCTGAAGGTGAAGCACTGCTCCCTGACCAATTCCGGCTCCTCGGCCAACCTGCTCGCCTTCATGGCGCTCACCTCGCCGCAGCTGGGGGAGCGCCGCATCTTCAGGGGAGACGAGGTGATCACCGTCGCCGCCGGCTTTCCCACCACCGTGGCACCGATCATCCAGTACGGCGCCGTCCCGGTCTTCGTCGACGTATCGCTCCCCTCCTACAACATCGACGTGACGCAGCTCGAGGCGGCCCTCTCCCCCAGGAGCAAGGCGGTCATGGTGGCCCACACGCTGGGACACCCCTTCGACATCGCCGCGGTGAAGGGTTTTTGCGACCGGCACGGGCTCTGGCTCGTCGAGGACAACTGCGACGCGCTGGGATCGCGCTACCGCTACCGCGGAGAGTGGCGCTACACGGGGAGCATCGGCCATCTCGGCACCTCCAGCTTCTACCCGCCGCACCACATGACCATGGGCGAGGGTGGGGCGGTCTACACCAACGACGGCCAGCTGGCCCGGCTGGTCGATTCCTTCCGCGACTGGGGGCGCGACTGCTGGTGCCCCTCCGGCCACGACGACACCTGCCATAACCGCTTCGGCCGGCAGTTCGGCGAGCTTCCCGCGGGGTACGACCACAAGTACGTCTACTCGCACTTCGGCTACAACCTGAAGGTCACCGAGATGCAGGCCGCCATCGGCTGCGCCCAGCTGGAGAAGCTCCCCGGTTTCGTGGCGGCGCGCAAAAGGAACTGGCAGCAGCTGCGCGAGGGTCTTGCCGGCCTGGAGGAGCGCTTCGTGCTCCCCGAGGCGGCCGAGGAGTGCGACCCCTCCTGGTTCGGCTTCCTGCTCACCGTGCGCCCAGGCGGCGGTCTGGAGCGCGACGGCGTGGTCGGGCAGCTGGAGAAGAGCGGCATCCAGACCAGGATGCTCTTCGCCGGCAACCTGATCAAGCACCCCTGCTTCGACGAGATGCGCCAAAGCGGCACCGGCTATCGCACCGTTGGGAGTTTGCCGGTCACCGACCGGATCATGCGCGACACCTTCTGGCTCGGCGTCTACCCGGGCCTGAGCCAGGAGATGATCGCCCGGATCGTTGCCACGCTCTGCGCAGTTGCCGGCCGGTGCCGTTAGATGATAGTCCGCGAGACCTCCATTGCCGGCTGTTTCGAGCTGATCCCCCCCGCCTTCGGCGACGACCGGGGACTCTTCGTGAAGACCTTCCACGAGGGGATGTTCCGGGAGCACGGACTGAACACCGACTGGAAGGAAGGGTACTATTCGGTTTCACGCCAAGGCGTGCTGCGCGGGCTGCACTTCCAGCTCCCGCCGCACGACCACGAGAAGCTGGTCTACCTGAGCGCCGGCAGCGTGCTCGACGCGGTGCTCGACCTGCGCCAGGGCTCTCCCAGCTACGGCGGCCACCTGCTGCTGGAACTGGACGCCGAACGCGGCAACATGCTCTACCTGCCGCGCGGAGTTGCCCACGGCTTTTACGTGACCAGCAAAAGCGCCACCATGATGTACCAGGTCTCCTCGGTATACGCGCCGCAGCACGACGCAGGCATCCTCTGGAATTCCGCCGGGATCGGGTGGGGCGTCGACGACCCGCGGCTTTCGCCGCGCGACGCGCAGCACCCCCCCTACCCCGACTTTGCCACCCCCTTCGCCTACCAGCCGGAGCGTGTCCAGTGAAGATCATGGTGACCGGAGCCTCGGGATTTCTCGGGTCCCACCTGGTGCCGCTGCTCGTCAAGAGCGGGCACCAGGTCGCCTGCCTGCTGCATCAAGGGGCGCCCCGGGATCCCCTGCTGCAGAGGCTCCCCTGCGCGGTGGCGGGAGAGGACGGCGAGGGCATCCGGCAGTTGTGCCTCGGCTTCGCTCCCGACGTCGTGGTGCATCTGGCCGCGCATTACGTTTCCGAGCACCGCTACCAGGATATCGAGAAGCTGGTCAGCTCGAACATCCTGTTCGGCGCACGGCTGCTGGAGGCGATGCGCGAGGCCGGTGCCGCCGACCTGGTCTACAGCGGGACCTCCTGGCAGCATTTCGAGGGGGAGGCATACCGTCCGGCGAACCTCTACGCGGCGACCAAGGAGGCCTTCTCCACCCTGGCCGACTACTATCGCGACAGCGCCGGGCTGCGCCTGCTGGAGCTGCACCTATACGACAGCTACGGCTCCGACGACAGGCGGCCGCGTCTTTTGAACCTGCTCCAGTCCTGCGCGCAGCACGGTACCGAGCTGGAAATGTCCCGGGGCGAGCAACGGGTGCACCTGGTCCATGTCGATGACCTGAGCCGCGGCTTCCTGTCCGCCTGCCGGCAGGTCGGGGCGCTGGACCGGGGGGAGCGCCGCATCTACCGGATGCCGTCCCGGCGCGGGGTGTCCCTGCGGGAACTGGTCGCTGCCTTCAACGCCGCCGATCCGGAACATCCGGTACGGGTCGGCTGGGGCAAAAGGCCCTATCGCCAGCGCGAGGTTTTTCACCCGTGGGAAGGGGCGGAGATCCTCCCCGGCTGGGCGCCGGAGGTCGGGCTGGCTGAAGGGCTGCGCGCCTTTCGCACCCCGCCGCTGCCGTTGCAGGAGATGGCGTAGGGACGCAGTTTTCTTGCGGCGGACAGATTCACGTTTTCAACCCGATCCTGGAGAAGTCGCATGACTCAGCCATTGGTAAGCATCTGCATACCCAACTTCAATAACGAGAAATACCTGGACGCCTGCATCCGGAGCGCCTTGCAACAGAGCTACCCGAACATCGAGGTGATCCTTACGGACGACTCTTCCAGTGACGGGTCGCTGCAGGTGGCGATGAAATACGCCGATTCCATCAGGATCTTGCGCAACGAGACGAACCTGGGCCAGCCGCGCAACACCAACAGGTGCATCGATCACAGCAGCGGCAAATACCTGGTGATCCTGCACAGCGACGACCAGCTGCTGCCTCATTTCGCCGAGAGGCTGGTGCCGATCCTGGAGAGGCACCCGGAGGCGGGGATCGCCGTCGGGGAGAGGATGGAAACGGACGAGTCGGGGGTCCCCCGGCCCATCGTCCCCTTTTACAATACGGACTGCATCATCCCCGGAGAGCGGCAGGCCAAGGTGTTCCTGCTGGCCTCCTTCCTCCCCTGCCAGGTCCTGGTGCGCCGCGACAGCTTCGAAAAGGCGGGGCGGGTCGACGAGCGGCATGTGGTCAACCTGGACGGGCTGCTCTGGTTCAAGTGCGCGCTGGTGGCCGACGTCGGCTACATCCGGGAGCCGGTATCGATCTACCGCGTCCACGGCGCAAGCACCACCGCCCAGTACAACCGGACCATAAACCACATGATCGAGTATTACTGCACCCTTTCCGAGATGTTCAAACTGGCCAAGGGGAGGCCCTACCTGGAGCAGTTCTTCGACGTCGCCGTGAAGCGGGTGGCGCAGCTGACCCTGAGGTACTGCCACGCAGTCATCAAGGAAGGGAATTTCGAACTGGTGGCAAGGTTTCTCTCCCTGGCCGCCGTCTTCGATCCCGCGATCGTGGAGGACCGCACCTACCAGACCCTGAAGTACTGCGTCGGCTGCCCCGGCATCGACCCGCTGGAAACCTACCACAGGCTGGCCGACTCGCTCGGCTGCGGCCCCAGGAACTTCAGTTACGACCCCCCTGCCGACTTCCGCCCACTCGACGGAGCAGGGACTACGGAGCGCACTTATGCTGCCTGACCAAGCTGCACGGATAGACCCGATTCGTCCTGAGCAAAGCGACCAAACCCTGCAGCGGATCGAAGAACTCAGGCGGCGCCGGGTCATCATCTACGGTGCCGGCAAAATCGGCCAGCGCGTCCACCAGGCACTGCGCCACTTCGGCGTCCGGACGGCCTTCTTCTGGGACGTGAACGCCAGGCTGATCGGGGAACTGGACGGGACGGCGGTCGAAGAGCCGGATCTCACCCGGATCGACCCGGCACGGCGCGACGACTACGTCATCCTGGTAACCATCTTTTCGGAATCGGTGGCCCAGGCGGTGAGCGACCGCCTGCTGGAGGGAGGCTACCTGAACATCGTCCGGGACCGTGACCTGGTGAACGAGCTGCTCTACCTGCACTGCAGCCGCGCGGCAACCGGTGCCGGCGGGTGTCGGGAAGTCGACATCAACATCTGTAATTTCTGCCCCAAGATCACCACCAGAAACAGCAGCTGCGACATCTTCTCCGGGCACCTGATGGAGTCGATGAGCGTCAAGCCGGCCCAGGGGGAGGAGCTTTTCGTCATCCCCTCCATGGGGATCCTGACCACGACCAGGTGCACGCTGACCTGCGCAGGGTGCAACCACCTGAGAGACCACTTCCAGCCGCACCACAACTTCGACATCTCCTGCGCCGAGATCGCGGCCGACCTGGACACCCTGCTCGGGCAGGTCGACATGATCAACAAGCTGGTCATCGTCGGGGGGGAGGCCTTTTTGCACCCGGAGCTGGAGCAGATCCTGCGGCACGTACTGACGCTCCCCAGGATCGGCATCATCCACATGATAACCAACGGCACCGTCATGCCGAAAAACGACGCGATCTTCTCCCTGCTTACCAACAAGAGGGTGATCGTCGAGATCAGCGGCTACGGGGAGAGGATCCCGGTCCAGCTCAGGGAAAGGGTCGCCATGTTCATCGACGCGCTGGCGCGGCACCGGATCAACCACCGCCACACCCAGACCATGCAGTGGTTCGATTTCGGCGGTTTCGAGGAGCGCGACTACCCCCAGGAGCAGTTGCGCGCGGTGCACGCCTCCTGCTGCTTCGTCTCAAACGACCTCTTCAACGGCAGGCTGTACGCCTGCAGCCGCAGCGCGCTCGGGACGCAGCTGGGGAAAATACCCGATTACCCGGGGGATTACGTCGAGCTGCGCAACACGGAGAACTCCGGGCTAAGGGAGCGGCTGACGGCGTTTTTCAACAAGAGACAGCTAGGTGTCTGCCGTCACTGCAACGGGACCTCCGCGACCACCATCACCGCGGGGCATCAGGCCGTCCGGCCCTCTTCGCAGCTGCAGCCCGCTCCACTTGAACGACCAACCGATACAAGGAGATAACCATATGAAGGCGGCCATCAAGCCACGGATCAACCTGCAAAACCGCACCGCACTGCAGGAGGTGATTCCCCTCTCCACCCCCATGGTGCTCTTCGTGGATCCGGCCAGCGTATGCAATTTCAAGTGCAAGTTCTGTCCGACGGCAGACGATGAACTGATCCGGCAAACCGGCCGGCACCAGGGCCTTCTGGACTTCGACCTGTACAAGAAGTGCATCGACGACCTGGCGGGCTTCGACAAGCCCCTGAAGGTGCTGCGCCTTTACAAGGAGGGCGAGCCGCTGCTGCACCCGCGCTTTGCCGACATGGTCCGCTACGCCAGGCAGAGCGGCCATGTGGAGTACATCGACACCACGACCAACGGCTCGCTCCTGACGCCGGAACGGATCGACGCCATCCTCGACGCGGGAATCGACCGGATCAACCTCTCGGTGGACGGCATATCGACCGAGATGTACCGCGAGTTCACCCGCACCGCCGTCGACTTCGACCGTTTCGTGGAGAATCTGGGCTACCTGTACGCGAACAAGGGGGAGTGCGAGATCTGCGTCAAGACGGTGGGGGACATCCTGAGCGAGGAGGAGAAGACGCGCTTCTACGATATCTTCGGCAACATCTCCGACCGCATCTTCATCGAGAACATCGCCCCCTGCTGGCCCGGCTTCGACGTCGAGCAGGCCATGGGGATCGAGATCAAGGAGGGGATCTACGGGCAGGCCATCACCGAGGTGCAGGTCTGTCCCTACATCTTCTACTCCATGGCGCTCAACTCCGACGGCAGCGTGAGCCTGTGCTTTCTCGACTGGGGGCGTAAGCTCCTGGTGGGAGACGCCCGCACCGAGTCGATCAGGGAGATCTGGCAGGGGCGCCCGATGCGGCGGCACCAGCTGACCCACCTCAGGGGGGAGCGCAAGCAGGATCCGATCTGCGCCGGCTGCGGACAGCTTTCGCACTGCCTGCCGGACAACATCGACCCCTACGCCTCGCTGCTGCTCGAGCGCCTGAACGGTAAGTGAGGATTTAGGCATGGAAAATGAGCGCATACTCTTCCTGATTCCGCCGTACTTCAACATCGACGACTACGGCTCCGACGCGCGCTCCAGCGTGCTCCCCCCGTTTACCATGCCCTACGGCATCCTGTCGCTCTCGGCATTCCTGGCGCAAAGATGCGCGCATAAGCCGGAAGTTCGCGTCCTGGACCTGAACGTCCATCTCAAGGAGATCGCGGCGCAGAGAAGCTCGGCCCAGTGCGAGCTGTTCCTGAAGGAGCTGCTGCTGCGGCAAACCAGGGAATTCCAGCCCACCATCGTCGGCATCTCGGCCCTGTTCAACATCACCTTTCGCTATATCGAGGAGTTGGCAAAGGCGGTCAAGAGCGAGCGCGCCGCCTGCCTGGTGCTCGCCGGGGGGGGGCTCCCCTCCGCCGCCTACAAGGAGGTACTGGAGCTTTCGCCTTCCGTCGATGCCATATGCAGAGGGGAGGGAGAAATACCGCTCGCCGAGCTGGTGGATGCCAAGGACAAGGCCAGGCTCCTCGCGGAGCATCCCTCCTGGATGACCAGAGCCGGCATTGCCGCAGGCAAGGAGCCCCGGCACAGCTTCGTTCAGGAGCTCGACCAGATCCCCATGTTCGATTACGGCATCATCAGACTCGACGACTACAACTCGCGCTCGATCGACAAACGGCACAGCGCAGAGCAAAAGAGGGAGATGACCATCCACACCTCCCGCGGTTGCCCGTTCTCATGCGTGTTTTGCTCGAACCCGTTCCTGCACGGCAACAAGGTCCGGGCCATGAGCATAGAGCGCGTGGTCGATGAAGTCCGGGTGATGAAGGAGAAATACGGCCTGACCGTCCTGCTCATCGAAGACGACCATTTTTTCTTCGACGTGAAAAGGGCCAAGGAGATCCTCAGGCGACTCGCCCCGTTGGAGATCAGGATAGAGTTCCCAAACGGCATCGCCGTTTACGCCATCGACGACGAGGTGGCGCGGTTGCTCGGCGAGGCCGGTGCTTCGACGGTAGCGCTTGCCGTCGAATCCGGATCGGATCATGTGCTGAGGAACATCATCGGCAAGCCGCTGCAGACCGGCATGGTGAAGGGAAAGGTCGAGATGCTCAGGCGGCACGGGGTGCAGAGCCATGCCTTCATCGTGATAGGGCTCCCCGGAGAACATGCCGAGCATAGAGAGGAGACCCTCGAGCTGCTGCTGGACGTCGGTTTCGACTGGGCCCACATCTTCTGCGCCGTTCCCATTTTCGGCAGCCGGCTTTACGATATCTGCATGGAAAACGGGTACATCCAAAAGGGGAGTTTCCTGGAGCACGTCATGAGCAAATCGGTGATCACCGCACCCGGCGTGGACCCGCAAGAGATCGAAAGGACGGCCTACGATTTCAATCTGAACGTGAACTTCGTCAACAACTACAACCTGAAGATCGGGAACTACGAGACCGCCGTCAAGTACTTCGCCAACGTGACGTCCAAATACCCCGAGCACGCCTTCGGCCGCTATTGCCTCGCCGAGGCACTTGCCGGTGCAGGCGATGAGGTCCGTGCCGCTGAAGAACGCGCCCACTTCGACGGCATCATAGCCCGGGACCCCTGGTGGCGCTCCCATGCCGACAGGTTCGGCCTGACCGGCGAGCCGGGCCGCAGCCCGCACCCCACCGCGTAACGAGAAACCACCCAGAAAGGAACTACCGGATCATGCACCTCTGCCGTCCGATCAACCTGTTGCACATAACGGCACACCTGGGCGGAGGTGTCGGCAAGGTGCTGTCCCGCCTGGTGGCGGAGTCGGCGCGCCGCCGGGACGGCATCAAGCACAGCATCGCCTGCCTGGAAGCCCCCGAGAAGGGGCAGTTCGCCGAGCATGTGCAGGAGCACGGCGGCGAGGTGATCGTCTGTCCCACGCCGGAGCGCCTGAACGCCCTCGCCGCCCAAGCGGACATCGTGCAGCTGGAATGGTGGCATCACCCGGTGGTCGCCGGCTGGCTCTGCTCCGGAGAGCTTCCCGCCATGCGGCTCGTGGTCTGGAGCCATGTTTCCGGGCTGCACCCGCCCGAGATACCCCCCGCGTTTCTGACCGCCCCGCACCGCTTCCTTTTCACCTCTCCCTGCTCCCGGGAACACCCGGCGCTGGCCGGACTGGCCGGCACCGGGCCTGCGACGGTCGACGCCGTTTTCAGCTCGGGAGGCTTCGACGAGCTCCCCCCGCCTCCGCTGCGCAGCTACCGGCAGCCGCTGCGTGCGGGCTACCTCGGGACCCTGAACTTCGCCAAGCTGCACCCGCATTTCCTGGAGTTCCTCGCCGCGGTCAGGCTGCCGGGGTTCAGGGTCGCCCTGGTGGGCGATCCGACCACCGCAAGCGAGCTGCTGCGCCAGGCCGGGCGGCAGGGGGTCGCGGACGCTCTGGAGATCCGGGGCTACCGCAGCGACGTTGCCGGCCAGCTCTCCGGTTTCGACGTCCTCCCCTACCTGCTGAACCCGCTTCATTACGGGACCACGGAGAACGCCCTGCTGGAGGCGATGGCCATGGGCGTTGTCCCCATCGTACTGGACAACCCCGCAGAACGCCATCTGGTGCGCCACGGCGAGACCGGACTGGTGGTCGATAGCCCGGCGTCCTTTGCCGACGCCCTCGATTTCCTGACCGGGAACCCGGACGAGCTGCGCCGGCTTTCCGAACAGGCCGCCCGGGAGATACGGCAGCGCTTTAGCGTGGGGAACACGGCGGACCGGCTCGCAAGGCACTACGGCGCCGTGCTGGGGGAGCCCAAGCGCAGTTTCGACTTCCGCCCCGTTTTCGGCTCCGAGCCGGCTGACTGGTTTCGCGCCTGCATCGGCGCACAGGCCTGGCGCTTCCCGGATCCGGCAGCCAGCGCTGCGCCGGCAGGCGGCAGGGCCCGGGGACCTCACTACCTTTACGAGAAAACCAAGAGCTCGGCATACCATTTCTGCAGCAGCTATCCCGGGGATCCCCGGCTGCAGCGCTGGACCGCTCTCCTTGAGGAGGACCGATGAAAAGCTTCCCTGTGCCCGACCCGCGACAAGCCGGGCGTCTGCTGGAGCAGTTGCTGGAGCGCCCCGCCATCGTCACCCCGCGCCGGGTGGACCGCCCGCTGGTGCTCTACGGGGCCGGCAAGATGGGGCACCTGGCAGCCGAGCTTTTACAAAAGCTGGATATCCCGGTGGCCTACGCCATCGACCGCTCGCCGCCGCCGGACCGCCTGCTGGACGGCCGCATACCGGTGTACCGCCCGGACGAGGCCCCGCCGCAGGACCGCCGCACGCACCTCATCGCCGTCTGCACCGTCTTCTCGCCTTACCAGCCGATTCGCGCCGCCCTGGCGCAGGCGGGGTGGCTCGACGTCACCCCCTTCTACGACATCGCCGAAGCGTACGTGGACCGGGTACCGATGGGGAACGGCTGGTTCCTGGGTGCGCTGGAAGCGCATGAGCCGGCCGAGATCCGGCAGGTGCTCGGCACCTGGGACGATGACCATTCACGCGCCGCGCACCTGCAGTTTCTCGCCTGGCGCCTGCACCGCGAGGAGTGGGAGTTCGCCGCGGCGCCGGTGACCATCGACGACCGGTACTTCATAGAGCCGGTACGCCGCCTGCTCGGCGGCGAAGAGTTCTTTCTCGATGCCGGCGCCTGCCACGGGACGGTCACCGAGACCTTTCTCGCCGCGGTCGGGGAGACCTGCCGGGGGATCGTCGCCCTGGAACCGGACCCGGACAACGCCGCCGTGCTCCGGGAAAAGCTGTCCCGGACGGTCCGGTCCGAGGGCCGCCGGGTGGAGCTGCTCCCGTGTGCCTTGGGAGAGCGTGCCGGCGTCAGCAGCTTCCACGCTGGACTGGAACTTGCATCCCGCCTGGGTGGTGCCGGGACCGCTGCCGTACGGGTCTGTACGCTGGACGAGATCGATGCGCCCGCCACCTTCGCCAAGATCCACCTAGAGGGGGGAGAATTGGACGCCCTGCGGGGCGGGCTCAACTGGCTGGAGAAGCGCCGTCCGATCCTCGCCATCACCGTCTACCACAACCGCGACGGGATCTGGAAGATCCCCAAGCTGCTCATGAACAGCCTGCCGGGCTACCGGTTCCTGCTGAGGGACCACGCCTGGTGCGGCACGGGGGTCGTGCTGTACGGCATACCCGCGCAACGGGACCGGTAGCGGCTCGCACCGGGAGCGACCACCGGCGGATCAAATGAAAAAGGACAACGCCATGCCTGATCTCGAAGCAAAGAAGGTACTGATAACCGGCGGCCTGGGCATGATCGGCAGCACCATCGCCCGCATGCTGGTCGAGGCAGGGGCCGCGGTAACCATCCTCGACGCCTGCATCGAGCCGTTCGGCGCCAACCTGTTCAACGTCGACGACGTGAAGGGGAAGATATCGGTGAACTTCAGCGACATCAGGGACAAGGAGTCGCTGAAGATCCTGGTGCAGGACAAGGACATCGTCTTCAACCTGGCCGGGCAGGTCAGCCACAACGACAGCATCACCAACCCCTACCTCGACGCCGACATCAACTACATCGGGCACCTGAACGTGCTGGAGGCTGTGCGCAGATACAGCCCCGAGGCGGTGGTGGTCTATTCGGGATCACGCCTGCAGTTCGGCACCGTGCAGTATACGCCGGTCGACGAGGGGCACCCTCTCAACCCGCGCACCCCCTACGCCCTGAACAAGACGGCTGCGGAAAACCTTTACAGGTACTACCACGAGCTTTACGGCACGCGCTGCGTCATCTTCCGGATCGCCAACCCCTACGGTCCCCGCGCCCAGATGAAGCACAGCAAGTACACCATCATAAACTGGTTCATCCGGCAGGCGATGGCCGACGAGACCCTCACCGTGTTCGGAGACGGCGAGCAGATCCGCGACTACATCTACGTGGACGACCTTGCCAAGGCCTTCATCCTGGCCGCCGTCACCCCCGGATGCCACGGGGAGACCTTCAACATCGGCAGCGGCGTGGCGACCAGATTCAAGGAGATGGTGCAGGCGGTGGTCGGGGCGGTCGGCACCGGGATCGTCAAGACCGTCGACTGGCCGCAGAACTACGTCAACGTGGAAACGGGCGACTACGTCAGCGACATCTCAAAGCTGCGCGCAGCCATCCCCTGGGTGCCCGAAACGGACCTGGAAACCGGCATAGCCCGCACCTACGCCTACTACCGGCAGTTTGCACGGCACTATTACTGAACGTGATCAGCTGAATTCCCCGATGAGCACCCATGCCACCCCTCCCCCCCAAGCCCAAGGGGAGGGAGCCTAAGCCACCAGGCCAGGAGGCCTAGCAATGAGCCAAAGCGTCATTCCCCCTGTCGGGGTTGCCGTACCCACCTTCAACAGGGCCGGCCTGTTGAGAAACTGCCTTGCGTCACTTGAGCGACAGGGGCTGTCAAAAGAGCTCTTGCAGGTACACGTCTCGGACAACGCCTCCGGGGACTACACGCCCGAAGTGGTGGCTTCCTTCCAGGGACTCAACATAAACTACCACCGCCAACCGGAGAACGTCGGCTATGTCGCCAATATCAACGGGGTGTTCCGGATGTGCCGCAACAAGTACATCCTGACGCTGTGCGACGACGACTGGCTGGAAGACGGTTACCTGAGGCGTGCCTACGAATTCCTGGAGCGCAACGAATCGGTTGTCATGTATTCGGCGGCAGCCGCCTATCGCGACGACCGGAGCGGGGCGGTCATTTCCGTGATGCGCCCCATGCTTTACGAAACCTTCCTGAAAGCCGGGGCGCCGGGCGTACTGTGGCAAAACGATGACTTCATCGCCATCTGCGCCGTGCAGACGCCGGTTTTCTTCGGGACGGCGCTGATGCGCGGCGAAGCCTTCCAGGTAGCCATGCTCGACGACATGGAGTTCTACTACTCCAAGGAAAAGATCTATTTCTCCAAGCTCCTGAAGTACGGGTCGGTGTATACCGAGGCCGGTGTCGGCGCCCATGTGAGATGGCACGCCGCCAACATGACCAAGGGTTTTGACGATACCGCTTCCGCCCAGGAGTTCAGGGGGTCGACCCGGAGGGTGATCGAACTCGCCTTCGAGCAGGGGATAGACGTCCCGGATTACTGGCGCCGCAAACTCGCCCAGGCAAGCCAGGAGGAACGTGGCCTCATAGCCGACAAAATGGCCTCGGGATTCGCTCCGGAGCAGATCGCCGCTTTGCTGGGCGGCAACGGCATGATATTCGACGACATCAGGAAGAAATATGCGCCGGCCAGGCCGGGTGACGCCGGTTCGCCGCCTCCCCCCCCCACCCTGGCGATCTTCACCCCCAACCTGGGCGCCGTCTCGGAAACCTTCATCCGGCAGCACATCGAGTTGCTGGCCCCGGGGAGGACCGTGGTGATCGCCGCCAACATCTGCGACGCCTCCTGGGTCGAGGCGCCGGTACTGAACATCCCCTTCTCCGAACAGCCGTTCGGCCGCTGTGCGCCCTCCGTCGAAGACGCCGTATGCGCCTTTCTAAAGGAGCACAACGTCACCCACATACTGTGCGAATTCGCCTGCTTCGGCACGGACATCGTGGAGCTGAACCACAGGAGGCTGGGGCTCCCCATCTTCGTCCACTTTTTCGGCGGCGACGCTTCCGAGTGGCTCAAGTTCCCGGAGATGGCCGCCTATTACCGCTGGATGGCGGAGACGGTCACCGGGGTGGTCACCATCGCCCAACCGATGACCAGGCGGCTGGTCGAGGCCGGCCTCCCGGAGCAGAAGATCCACTGCATCCACCTCGGTATCCCCGTCGAGGTCCCGCTCCCCGCCGCGCCCGAGAACGAGCCGTGCCGGTTCGTCAGCGTGACCCGGATGGTACCCAAGAAGGGGGTCCCGTACCTGATCCAGGCCTTCAAGCTGGCCCACGACCTGGAGCCGGGCATCACGCTGGACATCATAGGCGGCGACAACTCGGCGCCCGGCCGGCCCGGCCCGGTGCTAGGCCTGGTCCAGGAGATGATCAGGGAGCTCGATCTTGGCGCTTCGGTCCGCCTGCACGGCGCCCGGAACATGGATTACGTCTTCGACTGCTTCGCCCGGAGCTCGGTCTACGTGCAGCATTCGATAACCGATCCGGAGACCGGCGACGCGGAAGGTCTGCCGGTCGCCATCATGCAGGCGGCCTCGGCCGGGCTCCCCGTGCTCTCCACCCGGCACGAGGGTATCCCGGAGGAGGTCGAGCACGGCGCCACCGGCCTGCTGGTCGAGGAGTTCGATGTCCCGGCCATGGCGTCCTACATGGTGCTTTTGGCCCGGGAGCCGCAACTGCGCAAGACCATGGGGGAGGCGGCGCGCGAGAAGATCGCGGCCGAATTCGACTTCCGGGTCTCCATCTCCAGGCTGCGCGACCTGATCGGCCTGAACGCCGCTTCCGGCGCCGACCGGCGCTGCGTGAGCCAGGGCGCCCCGGAGGGCGTTTCAGCCCGGGCACCCGGCCCGGATCAGGCGGACGCCGCAGCTGCGGCCGAAAAACCGTCCATCGCCTTCATAAACACCTACTACGAAGGGTTCCTGAGGGAGCACTACGCGAGGAACCCGCAGCTTTCCGGCCAACCGTACGCGGCCCAGCAGGCGTCGCTCGAATCGGAGTGCTTCGGCGACAGCGACTTTTATTCCTCCGGCCTCAAGCGTTCGGGATGGCAGGCGCAGGACTACATCGTCAACGTGCCGCCGCTGCAAGCTGCCTGGGCCAAGGAGAACGGCTTCGGCGGCGAGGGTTTCGACATCGCCGTGGAGCAGATCCGGCGCCGGCGCCCCGATGTGGTGTACCTGCAGGACCTGAACCTGGCGACGCGGGAATTTCTCCTGGCGATCCGGCCGCACACGCGCCTGATCGTGGGGCAGATCGCCTCGCCCCTGCCGTCTGTCGCCTATCTGGACGGCTTCGATGTCATTATTTCGTCGTTCCCGCATTTCGCGGCGAGATTCCGCGCAGCCGGGATCGCCGCCTACTACCAGCCGCTCGCCTTCGACCCCCGGGTACTGGAGCGCACCCCGGACGCCCCCCGCGACATCCCGCTGTCGTTTGTCGGGGGGATCTCCCCCAATCACGGCAAGGGGCTGGAAACCCTGGAAAAGCTCGCCGGCATGGTGCCGCTGCACTTCTGGGGCTACGGCGCGGCACACCTCGGCCCGGATTCCATCATCGCCGGCAGGCACCACGGCGAGGCCTGGGGACGCGGGATGTTCACCCTGCTGCGGCGCTCGCGCATCACCCTGAACCGTCACATCGACGTGGCCGAGGATTACGCCAACAACATGCGCCTCTTCGAGGCTACCGGCTGCGGCGCGCTGCTCATCACCGACTACAAGGAGAACCTCGACGAGCTCTTCGAGATAGGGAAGGAAGTGGTCGCCTACCGCTCCCCGGAGGAGTGCGCGGCCCTGATCCAGTACTACCTGGCGCACCCCGAAGAGGCCGAGGCGATCGCCCGCGCCGGCCAGGCCCGCACCTTGCGCGACCACAGCTATGCAAGGCGCATGGAAGAGACCGCCTTGATCCTGGAGCGCCACCTGCGCGCTGCGCCCCGGCAAAAGGTGGCCGCGACCCCGCAGCCGGCGCAAGGCGCACGACCCGATGCCGCGCTTTGTCGGGAACTGGAGGAGGCGTACCAGGGAGGGATGGCGAAACCGTTCCGGGTGCTGGCCGAGGCACTCGCCCCCCATCTGCGCTCCGGTGACTCCGTCCTGCAGATCGGCTGTCAGAGCGGCCTTTACAGCGGACCGCTCAGCAACCTGCTGGGCAAGGAGTTGAGCTACACCGGCGTAGACCCTTCGCCACAGCTGATAGGCGCCGCCCAGAAGCTCTATCCGGAACATCAGTTTTTCGCCGCCAACGGCAGCAACCTCCTTTTCGAGGACGGCACGTTCGACATCGTCATCTGCACCCTCCCCGGGGCCGATGACTACCGGGAGCGCATTTTCGAGGCGGCCAGGGTGGCGAAAAGATGCGTGGTGCTGCACCAGACCCCGGTCCGGCGCCCCTGCCCGGCGCAGCTGGCAGGAGTTACCCTGGGCCAGCAGAGCTCGGGTCATGCCTATGACGAGGAGCTGCTGCTGCGCGAGTTCTCGGCCCTGGGGCTGACCCTGCTCGGCTCCTTCGGGTGCGGCGGGGAACGGGACGATTACGCCGTCACCTACCTGCTCGGCAGATAAAGGGGTCAAAATTCCGTCACGCCCCCCGCCAACCGCCTGCCACGGAGCGGCCTGCCGACATTTTACCGACCGGCAGGCCGCTCCCTCTGTTTTGATATCCCCGACACCCGGAAAACCGGTGAGGCGGAAAACACGACTTCACGGCATCCCCGCCCCCGCCAGATCCCGGTCACAGCCTCGACTCCCCGCCTCCCGGCAAGATTTTGACAAGCCGCAGTTGCCGATCTGATTAACGGTCCACGCCGCCCCCCAATCCCTTTAGCGCGCCCCCGACAGGCCGGCCGGAAAAACCAACGAACCAGTCTCCGGACGGCAAGCGAATTGCATGTTACCCAAGGATTCCGAGTATTCAGCCGGGTTTCAACGAGGCGGCAAACTGCATCATCGGGAGGTAACTCATGGAGTGCTTCAGGGACAAGAAGATCATCATCACCGGCGGCCTGGGCTTCATCGGCTCCAACCTCGCCATGCGCCTGGTCGAGCTGGGCGCCCAGGTCACCCTGGTGGACAGCCTGATCCCGGAATACGGCGGCAACCTCTGGAACATCGAGCCGCTCAGGGAGAAGGTGCGCGTGAACATCTCCGACGTGCGCGACGAGCACGCCATGAAGTACCTGATCCAGGGGCAGGACTTCCTGTTCAACCTGGCCGGGCAGACGAGCCACGTCGACTCGATGAACAACCCCTACACGGACCTCGAGATCAACGCCAGGTCGCAGCTCTCCATCCTGGAGGCGTGCCGCAGGCACAACCCGGGCATCAAGACCGTCTTCGCCAGCACCCGCCAGATGTACGGGGCGCCCCAGTACCTCCCGGTCGACGAGCGCCACCCGCTCTGCCCGGTGGACGTGAACGGCATCAACAAGATGGCCGGCGAGTGGTACCACCTGGTCTACAACAACGTCTACGGCATCCGGTCCACGGTGCTGAGGCTCACCAACACCTACGGCCCCCGCATGAGGGTGAAGGACGCCAGGCAGACCTTCCTGGGGATCTGGATCCGGCTGCTTCTGGAGGGAAAGACGCTCCAGGTGTTCGGGGACGGCAAGCAGATCAGGGACTTCTCCTACGTCGACGACGTGGTCGAGGCGCTGCTCCTTTGTGCGGCCTCCGAGGACGCCAACGGCGAGATCTTCAACCTGGGTGCCGACGACCCGATCAACCTGAAGGACACGGCCGAGCTTTTGATCCGGGTGCACGGCAGGGGCGAGTACCAGATCGTGCCGTTCCCGGCGGACCGCAAGGCGATCGACATCGGAGACTACTACGCGGACTACCGGAAGATCCGCTCGAAACTCGGCTGGAAACCGGCGGTGCCGCTGGAGCAGGGGCTCGCCAGGACCATGGCTTACTACCAAAAGCATGCGGAGCACTACTGGGAGGCGCAACAATGAGCGACATGATCGCGGTGGCCAACCCTCAGGCGCAGTTCCTGGCCCACGAGGGGGAGATCAGGGGGGCGCTGGACCGGGTGCTAGCCAAGGGGTGGTACATCCTGGGGAGCGAGGTGCGCGGCTTCGAGGAGGAGTTCGCCTCCTTCCTCGGCCTGCCCGACGCCATCGGCGTGGCCAGCGGCACCGACGCGCTCGCCCTGGCGCTGCTTTCCTGCGGGGTGCGCCCGGGCGACGAGGTGATCACCGTGTCGCACTCCGCCGTCGCGACCGCCGCGGCCGTCGAGCAGATCGGCGCGGTTCCCGTCTTCGCGGACATCGACCCGGCGACCCGCTGCATCGACCCGGAGCTGATCCCCGGGCTCGTCTCGCCGCGCACCAGGGCGCTGCTGCCGGTGCACGTCTACGGCCAGCCGGCGCCGATGCCGAGGATCATGGAGCTTGCGGCGCGGCACGGCCTGAAGGTGGTCGAGGACTGCGCCCAGGCGCACGGGGCGGAGATCGACGGGAAGAGGGTGGGGAGCTTCGGCGACGCCGCGGCCTTCAGCTTCTATCCCACCAAGAACCTGGGTGCCATCGGGGACGGCGGCGCCGTCGCCACCGGCAACCCCGAGATCGCCCGCGACCTGCGGGCCCGGCGCGAGTACGGCTGGCAGGAGCGCTACATCAGCGCCTTCCCGGGGCTCAACTCGCGCCTGGACGAGCTGCAGGCCGCCATCCTGCGCGTCAAGCTCCCCTACCTGGCCAGGGACAACGCGAGGAGAAGGGAGATCGCGGCGCGCTACGACCGGGCGCTGCAGGGCGCCCCGGTCACGGCGCCGGCCCGCATCCCCGGCACGCTGCACGCCATGCACCTGTACGTCGTGGAGTGCGCCTTGCCCCAGCGGCTGCAGGATCACCTGAAGGAGCACGGCATCGGCTCGGCCAGGCATTACCCGGCACCCATCCACCTGCAGCCGGCCTACCAGGGGCGGATCCGGGGCGGCGACAGCCTGCCGGCGACCGAGGCGCTCTACCGCCGCATCGTCTCGCTCCCCATGTACCCGGAACTGACCGACGCCGAGGTGGAACGGGTCGCCGCCGCACTGAAAAGCTACGCCGCGCGGTAAGAGGCTCCACGGCCGTAAAAGTCGCTCTTAAGGCTGCATCTGCTCAATCACCCTCCTTCTCTACCCCTCCCTTGATGGGAGGGGGCAGGGGGAGGGTGAAGCTGCCGGCCAAGCCAACAATGGCGCCACCCCCCTCTCCCCGACCCTCCCCCACCAGGGGGGGAGGGAGATTTGGGGGGGAGGACGCTGGAACCACCGCAAAGGAACGTCCCATGCACCGTTATTACTGCAGTTACTTCGATCGCAATTATCTGTTGAAGGCACTGGCACTGATCGCCTCGCTGAACCGCCACAGCAGCAACGGGTTCACCCTCTACGCCGTCTGCCTGGACGAGATCACCCGCACCATCCTGGATCGGCTGGCGCTGCCCAACGTGGTCACCGTGCCGCTGCACAAGATCGAGGAGAACGACGCGGAGCTCCTGGCGGCCAAAAAGACCCGCTCCCTGGTGGAGTACTACTGGACCCTCACCCCGAGCGTCATCCTCTGGTTCCTGGAGCGGCAGCCCGAGATCGAGCTGATCACCTACCTGGACGCGGACCTCTACTTCTACGCCGACACGGAGCCGATCTTCGAGGAGTTCGGGGAGAGCTCGACGCTGATCCACGGGCACCGCTTCCCCGAGCACATGAAACACCTGGAGATCTACGGCAAGTACAACGTCGGCCTGCTCTGCTTCCGCAGGGACGAGGCGGGGCTGGAGGTGCTCAGGTGGTGGCGGGAGCGCTGCAACGAGTGGTGCTACTGCACGATCGACAACGGCCGCTACGGCGACCAGCTCTACCTGGACGACTGGACCGAGCGCTTCAGCAAGGTGCACGTCCTGGAGCACATCGGCACCGGGGTCGCCCCCTGGAACCACATCCAGTACCGCTTCCGGACGGAACCAGGGGGGCGGGTGCGCATCGACGACCGCGAGGTGATCTTCTACCACTTCCATTCGCTGGACTTCGTGCGCCCGGGCCTGGTGGTTCCCGCCAAGTTCCTGCTCTACCCGCTGCGCGAGGACATCATCGAGAGCTGCGTGGTCCCCTACATCGAGGAGCTCTGCCGCGCCAGGGAGACGGTCCAGCAGATCCTCCCCAGCTTCTCCTTCGGCATTTTCAACGACAAGCTCCTGAGCGCCGAGCACACGCTGATCGCCCACCAGGGCTTTGCAGGGGAGCTGCGCAACCTCGGCCTGGAGCACCCGGTCCTGGAACTCTCCAACGGCTGGCAGTGCCACTGCTCCCAGCAGATGAACCCTCCGGCTCCCCCCTTCGAGGCGCCGGCCGGCTCCCCGGACCGGGGCCAAGCGCAGCGGCAGGGGGGAGCCCCCGGCCCCGCCGTGCTGGTGAAGGCGCCGCTCCCCAGGATCACCCTGGTCACCCCCTCCTACAACTACGGACGCTACCTCGAGGCGTGCCTCGACTCGGCGCTGTCCCAGAACTACCCGAACCTGGAGTTCATCGTCATGGACGGCGGCAGCACGGACGACTCGGTGCAGATCCTCAAGAGGTACCACAAGCACCTGAGCTACTGGCAGAGCCGCCCGGACGCCGGGCAGTACGGCGCCATAGAGGAGGGTTTCCGCAGGGGTACCGGGGAGCTCATGACCTGGCTGAACGCGGACGACATGTTCCACGAGGGGGCCTTCGGCACCGTTTCCGCCATCTTCTCCGAGGAACCGGGGACCGAGTGGCTCATGGGGAGACCGAACAGCTTCGATGAACAGGGGAGGCAGAAGCACGTACTGAGCTTTCTCCCCATGAACTCGCGCGCCAAGTACCTGGCCGACGAGGAGCTGATCCAGCAGGAGGGGGTGTTCTGGCGCCGCGGGCTCTGGGAGAGAAGCGGCGGCTACCTGGAACAGGAGCTGCTGCTCGCGGCCGACCTGGAGCTGTGGGCGCGCTTTTTCCGCAGCGCACGGCTGCTTTCCGTCGACACCCTGATCGCCGGCTTCAGGGATCACCCGCTGCAGAAGTCCAAGGACAAGGCGGCCTACACGGCGGAGGCGAACCGGGTACTGGCACGCGAGCGGGGCATCTACGCGGCCGAGAAGAGGCGCTTCAGCCCCCCCGCGCCGCTGCCGTTTCTGGTCGGGACCGCCGGAGCGCTGCCGTGAATACGCCGCGTCGCCGGGGATACCGGGTCTCGGCCATCGTCTCCACCTACCATGCGGAGCGCTTTCTGCGCGGCAAGCTGGAGGACCTGGAGGCGCAGACCATCGCGCACGATCTCGAGATCATCGTGATCGACAGCGGCTCGCCGCAAAACGAGCGCGCCATCGTCGAGGAGTTCCAGGGGCGCTACCCGAACATCCGCTACCTGAGGACCGAACGGCGCGAGACCGTCTACCAGGCCTGGAACCGCGGCATCAGGATGGCGACCGGCGAGTTCGTCACCAACGCCAACACGGACGACCGGCTGCGCCGCGATGCCCTGGAGACCCTGGCCGGGGCGCTGGACCGGCACCCGGAATGCGTGCTAGCCTACCCCGACATGCGCATCACGCGACAGGAGAACGCCACCTTCGAGGCGCACACCCCATTCGGCTTCAGGGACTGGCCCCCCTACGACCGGCTCGCGCTGCTGGAGCTGTGCTGCGTCGGTCCCTTCCCGCTTTGGAGGAGGTCGCTGCACGACGAGATCGGCTATTTCGACGAGCGCTACAAAAGTGCCGCAGACTACGAGTTCTGGCTGCGCGCAGCCCTCAGGCACCCGTTCATCCATGTCCCCGAATTCCTGGGGCTCTACTGGCTTAGCGAGGAGACCGTCTCGCGCAAGGGGGACCTCCCCACCCTGGAATACCTGCAGGTCCAGAAGACGTACCGGCCCAAATACGCCCCGCTCACCCCGGCGCCGCCCGCGCTCCCGCCGCAGGAGCTGGCGGCATACCAGGCCTTATTGAGCCGCAGCGCCGAGAGCCCTCAGGACGGGATCGCGCAGCTCGAGCGCTGCACCGAACTCCACCCCGGCTGCGCCGCGCCCCATCACGAGCTGGGCCAACTCTACTACCAGGCGGGCGAGATCGGCCATGCCAAGAAGCACTTCGAGAAGGCCGCCATCCTGGACCCCTCCTCGCCCGACTACCGGGACACGCTGCAGGCCTTTCTAAAAAGCGAGCTGTTCCAGTCGCTGCAGCACCACACGGCACAGACCTGCGCCAACCCGGACGACCTGGAGGCCCATCTGGGCGCCGGGATGATCTGCATCCTGCTGGAGCGCTTCGAGGCGGCCCGGATGCACTACCGGCGGGCGCTGCAAATCGCCCCGGAGAGCGTGCTGGCCCGGGAGAACCTGGCCGCCCTGGAGCGGCAACCGGGCGGGGGAGAGCCGGAGCCGCCGGCGGATTACTTCGGCTTCTGCCGTCCCGAGGTGCAGCGGCTGGTGAGCCGCCGCGCCAGGAGGATCCTGGACGTCGGCTGCGCCGCCGGGAAAGTCGGCGCGGGACTCAAGGGGCGCCAGGGGGCCGAGGTCTGGGGGGTGGAGTGCAACGCGCAGCCGGCGGCCCAGGCGGCGAAGCTTTTGGACCGCGTCATCACGGCTCCGGTGGAACAGGCCCTGCAAGAGCTGCCGCGGGGATATTTCGACAGCATCATCCTCTCGGATGTACTCGAACACCTGGTCGACCCTGCGGCGGTACTGGCCGGGCTGGCGCACAAGCTCGCCCCTACCGGCGAGCTCGTGGTAAGCCTTCCCAATGTCGGGCACTGGAGCGTGCTGCAGGGTCTTCTGGAGGGTTCCTGGGAATACCGGGACGCCGGTATCCTGGACCGCACGCACCTGAGGTTCTTCACCAGGGAAAGCGCCCTGAAGCTCTTTGCCGCGGCAGGTTTCAGCGCCACCAGCGTCACTCAAATCACCCTTTCCGGCGAGGAGGGGATGCCGGAGCGGCTGCGGCAAGCCTTGCAGCAGGCAGGGGTGGCCGGCCCGCAACTCGGTGGCGACAGCGCCGCCTACCAGTACCTGTTCCGCCTGGTGCGCCACGACACCCCCGTCACCTCCATCGTGATGCTGACCTACAACGAGCTGGAGTGCACCAGGGAATGCCTGGAGAGCATCGAGAGGAACACCCCCGAGCCGCACGAGGTCATCCTGGTGGACAACGGCTCCACGGACGGCACCCTCCCCTTTTTGAGGGAACTCTGCGCCGGCAAGGAGCAGTACCGGCTCATCGAGAACGGCGCCAACCTGGGGTTCGCCGCCGGGTGCAACATCGGCATGCGCCGGGCCAGGGGCGGCAGGATCCTGCTTCTGAACAACGACACGGTGGTCACGCGCGGCTGGCTGGCCGGCATGCTGGAGTGCCTGGAGCGCGAACCGGAAGCGGGGATAGTCGGCCCCATGACCAACGAGATCGCCGGAGCGCAGCAGGTCGGGGAGACCAGCTACCGCAACACGCAGGAGCTGGAGCAGTTCGCCCGCTCCTTCAGAAGCGAGCACGCGGGGCGCCGCATCCCGGTGGACCGGGTGGTCGGCTTCTGCATGCTCTTCACCCGGGAGCTGATGGAGCTGGTGGGGGAGCTGGACCAGAGCTTCGGCACCGGCAATTTCGAGGACGACGACTACTGCCTGCGCGCGGCGCTGGCCGGCTTCGGCTGCCTCATCGCCGGCGACGTCTTCATCCATCACTACGGGAGCCGCTCTTTCAAGGCCAACGGCATCGACTATGCCCGCGCCATGGCGACCAACCGTGCCGTTTTCGACGCCAAGTGGGATCTGGGACGGCTCGACGAGGCGCTCGCCAGGCAGGTGGTGACCCGCAACGCCCTCACCGGGGGGCGCCGGCTGGCCCACCAGGGACGGCTCAACGAGGCGGTGGATCTCCTGTTGCAGCAGGGGATCCAGTTCTCGCCCAGGAACCGGGAACCGTACCGGTTGCTCGCCGAGATCCTGACCGATGCCGGCAGCTTTCAAAACGCCCTGGAGGTGCTGGCGGAGATGCCCGAGGGGGGGGAGGCGCCGACCCTGGTCCTGGCCGGGCGGTGCCGGATCGGGCTGGGGCATTCGAATGAGGCACAGGCGCTCATGGAACGCGCCCTCAAGCTCGATCCGGAATCGGCAGCCGCACTGCACCTGAAGGGGACCCTGGCCTGCCGCAGCGGCGAGACGGCGGCGGCCGAGGATCTGTTCCGGGCCGGGATCGCGGCCGATCCCGGGTTCGGTCCCTGCTATAGCGCTCTGGCCGGACTCCTCTGGGAGAGCGGGAGGCGCGACCAGGGGCTGAACCTCGCGGAGCTGGGATTCGTCCTCTCCCCCCTGGACCTGGCCGCGCTCGGCCGCTACCACGACTATGCCGGCGCCTTACAGGCACTGCCGGCCGAGGAGCTCAGGGTGCGCGAGGCGCTGGCGCTCTTCCCCGAGCACAAGGGGCTCTTCTTCGGGCTCATCGAGGTCCTGATCCGGCGCGGCCGTCACGGCGAGGCGATCGCGGAGATCGAGCGGGCCGCCGTGCGCTTCGGCATGGACGACGCCATGATCGACGCGGCGCTGCAGATCAGGGAGCTCGCCGGCCCCGCCGAGCCGGCGGGGGAGCGGCCGGGCCGCGTCTCGGTCTGCATGATCGTCAAGGACGAGGCGGGGCATCTGCCGGCCGCCCTGTTCTGCGTCAAGGGGCTGGCCCACGAGATCGTGGTGGTCGACACCGGCTCCAGCGACCGGACCCGCGACATCGCCAGGGTGTTCGGCGCGCGGCTCTTCGAGTTTCCCTGGAACGGCAGCTTCTCCGAGGCGCGCAACTTCTCGCTCAGCCAGGCGACCGGCCAGTGGATCTTCATCCTCGATGCGGACGAGCGGCTGGCGCCCTGCGACATCCCGCCGCTCGCCGCCCTCCTGGAGCGCTGCCCGGCCCCCACCGCCTACTCGTTCACCACCCGCAACTACACGGGCGAGATCACCCGGAAGAACTGGACGGCCAACGCCGGAGAATACCCGGGCGAGGAGCGGGGGGGCGGCTGGACCCCGAGCGAAAAGGTGCGGCTCTTCCCCAACGACGGGCGGGTCCGCTTCCAGGGCGCCGTGCACGAGCTCTTGGAGCTCTCCCTGTCCCACGCCGGCATCCCGATCCACGCCTGCGACGTCCCGGTGCATCACTACGGGAAACTCGACGCGGCGCGAAACGCCCAGAAGCAGGAGCAGTACTACCTTTTGGGGCTGAAAAAGCTCTCCGAGACCGGCGCCAGCGCCGAGTCCCTGAGCGAGCTGGCGCTCCAGGCCACGGAGCTCGGGCGCTTCCAGGAGGCGGAAACGCTCTGGCACCGGCTGCTCCACGAGCGGCCGGAAAGCGCCGATGCCTACTTCAACTTGGGCTACCTGCACCTGACGGCCGGCAGGTATCCCGAGGCGCACGTCCATGCCCTCAAGGCGACCGAGCTGGCGCCCGGGATGAAGGAGGCGGCCTTCAACCTGGCCAAGTGCGAGTTCTTCCTGGGGCACACGGAGCAGGCGCTGTCGGGGTGCCGGGAGATGCTGCACGAGTGGCCCGATTACCCCCCCGCCCTGTCGCTTTTGAGCGTCAGCTCCCTGCTTCTGGGGAGAGGCGGCGAGGCGGAGGCGGCGGCGGAGACGCTGCGCTGCCGGAATTTTGACTGCGCCGATTTCATCAGGGAGTACGCGGAAGGGCTCGCCAAGGGGGAGCACGGCGACCTGGCGGCGCCGCTTTTGCGCTTTGCCCAGAGGCTCGGCGCCGGAGGGTCCCGGCCATGAGCGACAGCAAAGACGCCGCCCTGCCCGCCGTCACGGCGCAGGTACTGTTCGACCAGGGGAACGCCGGCTTCGGCGCCGGCGACCTCGCGGGGGCCGCCCTTAGCTACCGGCGCGCGCTCCGGATGGAGCCGTCCTTCGCCGAGGCACGCTTCAACCTCGGCTGCACCCTGGACGCCCTGGCCGGGCCGGCCGAGGCGCTGCCGCACTTCGCCGAGGCCGCCAGGCTTCGCCCGCAGTGGTGCGAGGCGCGCAAAAGCCTCGGCTTCGCCCTGGCCCGGGTCGGGCGGATGGCCGAGGCGGCGGGCGAGCTGCAGGCCGCAGCCGGGCTCAGGCCCGGCGACGCCGGTATCCGCAACAACCTGGGGCTCGCCCTGAGCGCGCTGGGGCGCGGTGATGAGGCCCAGGCGAGCTTCCGGGAGGCGATCCGCCTGAACCCGCTCTACCCGGAGGCCCACAGCAACCTCGCCATACTCTTCGAGCGCTACGGCAGGAGCTCCGAGGCGATCGCCTCCTGCCTGGAGGCGCTGAGGCTGCGCCCCGGCTACCCCGAGGCGCACCACAACCTCGCCTGCGCCCTCAAGTCCCAGGGCCGACATGAGGAGGCGGTGGCGCAGTACCGCGAGGCGCTGCGCCTGAAACCCGACTACGAGGAGGCGGCGAGCTCGCTGCTCTTCGCCCTGTGCTACCCGGCGGGGCTTGCCGAACATGAGGTCTGCGCCGAGCACCTCTCTTTCGGCGCACGGCACCGCTTTGCGCCGGCGCCCCACGACAACGACAAGGGGCTCGAGCGGCAGTTGAGGATCGGCTACGTCTCGGCGGACTTCAGGGCGCACGCGGTGGCGCGCTTCATCGAGCCGGTGCTGCGCCATCACGACCGCTGCCGCTTCCAGATCTTCTGCTACTCCAACGTCTCGGTCCCCGACGCGAAGAGCGCCGAGCTGGAGGGGCTCGCGGACCGCTTCGTCAACATCGCCGGGGTGCCGGACCAGGCCGCGCAGGAGCTGATCCGCCGGGACCGGATCGACATCCTGGTCGACCTTTCCGGGCACACGGCGGGCAACCGCCTGCCGCTGTTCGCCAGGAAACCCGCACCGGTCCAGGTCACCTGGCTCGGGTACCCGCAGACCACGGGCCTTGGCGCCATCGACTACCGCATCACCGACCAGGTCACCGATCCCCCCGGCGCATCGCAACCGCACTACGCGGAGAGGCTTTTGCGGCTCCCCGGCATATTCTCCTGCTTCGCCCCCCCAGAAGAGGCACCGGAGGTGGGCGAACCCCCCTTCCTCGAGCGCGGGTCGATCACCTTCGGCTCGTTCAACAACCCGGCGAAGATCACGCCGGAGACGGTGGCGCTCTGGGCCCGGGTGCTCCAGGGGGTGCCGTGCTCCCGGATGCTCGTCAAGGGGTACGCGCTGGCCGATGCGGGGAGCCGGGAGCGGCTGGCCGCCCTGTTCGCAGGACACGGCGTCGGCCCCGAGCGACTGGAGCTCATCGGCAACACCGCATCGTACCGCGAGCACCTCGCCCTGTACCGGCAGGTCGACATCGCCCTGGACACCTTCCCCTACCACGGCACCACCACGACCTGCGAGGCGCTCTGGATGGGGGTCCCGGTGGTAACGCTGGCAGGCGCCACGCACCGCTCCCGGGTCGGCGCCTCGCTTTTGGGGTGCGTCGGCCTTGAGGAGCTGGTGGCGCAAGAGGCTCAAGGGTACTGCGACGCCGCCGTCGGCCTGGCACGCGACGCGGCGCGGCTGGCCCGGCTCAGGGTCACGCTGCGCCCGACCATGGCGGCCTCCGCGCTCACCGACGGCGCGGGGTTCACCCGGCAGCTGGAAGCGGCCTTCCGGGAGATCTGGCGCGACTGGGCCGCAGGCCGCGCAAAGGATGCCGTGACCGATCGGCAGGCGGCGGGGAGAAGGCTTTTGCAGGGCGGAAGACTGGACGAGGCGCTCCGGGAGTTCCTGTCGGCGCTGCGCGCCGGTGCAGCCCCCTTCGAGGCGCTGGGCGGCATCCAGGAAACGCTGGACCGCCAGAGAGCGGCCGACCTCGCCCGGGCGCTGGACCGCGACGCGGAGAGGCTGGGAGCGCCGCAGGGGGGCGCCGGGGACCGGAGGATCGGCGAGGCGGCGCTCGAGGAGGCCGCGGCACTTTTGCACGCCCTGGGGCTCGTCACGCCGGCCGATCTCATCTGCCGCTACCTGCGGGACCGGGGGCACCGCAGCCCGCTGCTGAGCCGCACCCTGGCCGAGGTGGCGCTCTGCGTCGGGGCGCCCGACTGCGCCGCCAGGGAGCTGCAGGACGCCATCGAGATGGGCGACGACTCCCTGGCCACCCGCATCCGGCTCGTGAAGGCCCAGGAGGCGGCCCACATCAAGCCCGGACCGGGCAGGGGGGAACGCTTCCTGCTCATCAAGGCCTGGGGCTACGGCTTCTGGTCCGACGTGAGCCACGTTCTGGGGCAGCTTTTGCTGGCGGAGCTGACCGGACGCACCCCGGTCGTGCACTGGGGGGGCAACAGCCTGTTCAGCGACGACCCGGCGGCAAACGCCTTCGAGAGCTTCTTCGAGCCGGTGAGCGGCTATACGGTGCAGGACCTGGCCCGGGGCGAGCGCAGCTACCATCCCCCCAAGTGGAACGCGGCCAATCTCGCCCAGGGGTGCCTGAACCAGGCGCAGGGGCCCTGGTCCCGCTGCTCCTCCCTGTACAGCTTCGAGAGGGGGGAAGAGGTCGTGGTGAGCGATTTCCATTACGCGGTCAACGACCTGATCCCCTGGATCGCGCCCGGGCACCGGCTGCACGGCATGACGGCCGAGGCGGTCTACCTCTACCTGTTCCAGCGCTACCTGAAGGTGAAGCCGTGGATCGCCGCCAAGGCGGAGGCCTTTTTCCGGCAGAAAATGGCGGGGAGGGTCCACCTGGCGCTGCACGTCAGGGGGGGCGACAAGGGGGGGGAGGATCCCAACCTGGCCCGCTTGAACGCCCTGTACCACCGGGAGATCGAGCGCTACCTGCTGCACACGCCGCAGGCCCGCCTCTTCCTGATCACCGACGACAAGGAGATCCTGTCGAGCTACCTGGCGCGCTACCGGAACCGCCTGGTGCATACCGGGGCGACCCGCACCGGGACGGCCCAGGGGGTGCACTATCAGAGCCACGCCAGCCGCTACCGGATCGCCGAGGAGGTGATCGTCGACGCGCTTCTTGCGGCGCGCTGCGAGAGCTTCATCGGCAACGGGCTTTCCAACGTCTCCTGCGCCGTGGCCCAGATGAAGGCGTGGAGTCCGGGGAACCTCAGGCTCCTGGGGGCGCGGCTGGACCGGCTGCGCCAGATCACACTTTACAGGAACTGACATGGCATACCAGGCGACGAGCGACACCCGGTCCCGGCTCAAATATGCGGAGCTTCTGCTCAGGAAGGGGATGCAGGAGGAGGCCCGCGACCTCTTGCAGGATCTGGTGCTTAGCGACCCGCAGTGCGCCAGGGGCTTCTACATGCTGGCGGTGCTGCGTGCCTCGGAGGGGCTGCCGCAGCAGGCGGTGGAGCTGTTCCAGGAGGCGCTCCGCCTCGCCCCGGGCGAGGTCAGGGCGCTGAACGGGCTCGGGGTCGCGCTGCAGCAACTGGGGCGCATGGCGGAGGCCGCCTCGTGCTACCGGGAGGCGCTGCGCATCGACCCGCGCTACCAGGACGCCCGCATCAACCTCGCCATCGTTTTCAGGGAGCACGACCGGCTGGGCGACGCCGAGAGGGAGCTCGCCCACGGGGTGAGCCTGGAGCCTGGCGCCGTGCGCCTCAACTACAACCTCGCCAACGTGCTGCAGTTCCAGGGGAAGAGCCTGGAGGCGGTCGCCGCCTACCGCGCGACGCTGCGCCTCGACCCGGAGCACCTGGACGCCCGGCAAAACCTGCTGTTCGCCCTGCACTACTCCCCCCGGGTGAGCGACCGGCAGATCTTCGCCGAGCACCTGAAAGGAGCCCGCACCGGGGCGTTCCGGCCCCACCCCCCCCCGGCGGGCACCCACCACAGCTCCCCCGGCGGGCGCCGCATCAGGATCGGGTACCTGTCGCCCGACTTCCGCGGCCACGCCGTGGCCCGCTTCATCGAGCCGATCCTCGCCAGCCACGACCAAAGCCGCTTCGAGACCTTCTGTTATGCCAACCTGGCGCGGCCGGACCGGACCACCGAGCGGCTCAAGGGGCTGGCCGGACAGTGGCGCGACATCTACGGCATGAGCGACGAGACGGCGGCGCGCATCATCGCGCAGGACGGCATCGACATCCTGGTAGACCTGGCCGGGCACACCTCCGGCAACCGGCTGCCGCTTTTTGCCCGGAAACCGGCGCCGCTGCAGGTGACCTGGATCGGCTATCCGGACACGACCGGTCTGCCGCAGATGGACTACCGGATCACGGACCGGCTCGCCGACCCGCCGGGGGAGGCGGACCGCCTGCACAGCGAGCGCCTGATCCGGCTCCCCAGGGCCTTCTGCTGCTACCAGCCGCCGCCGGAGACCCCGGAGGTCGGCCCCCTGCCGTTCGCCTCCACGGGCCGGGTCACCTTCGGCTCGTTCAACAACCTGGCCAAGGTCACCCCCGAGGTGATCGCGCTCTGGGGACGCGTGCTGCTGGCCGTTCCCGGCTCGGCGCTGCTGCTCAAGTGCCGGCCGCTGGCGGACCCCGGCGTCTGCGACCGGATCCGGCAGGCCTTCCAGGCGGCCGGGGTGGAGCCCGGGCGCATCGAGCTGCACGGGGGGAACCCGTCCCCCTTCGAGCACCTGGCGCAGTACCACAGGGTGGACATCGCGCTGGACACCTTCCCGTACAACGGCACCACCACGACCTGCGAGGCGCTCTGGATGGGGGTCCCGGTGCTGACGCTGGCGGGTACCAGACACGCGGCCCGCACCGGCGTGAGCCTGCTCGGCAACTGCGGGCTTGCCGGCCTGGTGGCCGACAGCTGCGAACAATATCTTGACATTGCGAGCAATCTGTCGGAAAACATGGTTTTATTGCGGGAACTGCGCGCGGGGCTTAGGGGGATGATGCAGGCTTCTCCGCTCATGGACCGGGCGGGGATCACGCGGGAACTTGAGGCGGCCCTGTCCAGGGCCCTATTTAATGTCGACACCTACAGGGGGGCAACATGAGACGATGGTTCTTGATGGTACTGGCAGGCAGCGCCCTGCTACTGGCGGGGCACCCGGCGCACGCCGCGCCGATCTTCGAATTGGACATCACGGTGAACAACACGGACAACTCGGTGCGCTTCTTCGACAACGTCTCCGACATGTTTGACGGGCTCACCCAGCAACAGATCTCCGCCGCGCTACCTTCCTACACCAGCACCTCGCCACTCAACGTCACGCTCAATTTCCGCGGTCTCCCCATGACGGTCACCGCGGCGCCCAACAGCCCGGTGATGCGCCTGCAGATTCCGGCCATCGGCGTCGACCTGACCTTCAACGGCGGCAGCCGCGACGCCAGCCAGACCCAGCTGGAGGACTGGTTCAAGAAGAACGGCGGCGACACGTTAAGCAGGCTCATGAAAAAGCTGGCCGAAAGCACCGCCATCGACCCCATTGCCGGCAACCCGAACAGCGCCATGGCCCAGGCCGTTTCCGGCGACTTCAGCCGCGGCTTTCTCACCACCGCCAGCAACCTGCGCGCCGACACCCAGGCTGCCGCGAGCACCACGACCAGCGTCGGCGAGAAGAACGCCAACACCATGTCGCTGGCCGCGCGCTTCGGCTACCTGAGCCAGGGCGGGATCAAGAGCCAGAGCATCTCGCTGCCGCTCGGCTACACGGTCCGGTTCCAGGACCCGCAGCAGACCTTCTCCATCAGCCTCCCCATCACCATGGTCGACGTGGAGGGGTCGCGCAGCTACAGTGCCGGGCTGGGTCTGGGCTACAGCCACCCGTTGACCAAGTACTGGATCATCACGCCGGCCCTGGGCTACACGGTCACCGGCTCGCCGGACATGGGTTCCGCCGGACAGGTCGTTTCCGGCTCGCTCACCAGCAGCTACACGGTTCCCTTGGGGCAGTACCAGATCAGCATGGGTAACATGGCCGGCTACTACCGCACCCTGCGCCTGTCGATAGCCGGCTACTCCTTCGACCCGCAGATCGAGAACTACGTGCTGCGCAACGGGCTGATGTTTTATCTTCCCACCGGTTTCCTGATCAAGGACACCGGCCTGGAGATCTTCGGCATCGACACCCGCTACCTGGGAGACGCCCTGTTCATCGACTCCTACGAGGAGGTGGGACTTTCCTTCGGCAGGACCAAGGTGAAGCGCAAGACGGTGGGAGATCAGATCAGGAACGTGCTGACCGACGTGCGTGTCGGGGTCAGCTACATCTTCGCCTCGGGGAGCCACGGCTTCACCGCCAACCTCGGCTATTCCTTCTAAACCGGGCGGGCGCCGCCCTCTGCCGTCCAGCCAAAAGTCCCTGCTCCCCGTTACGGAGCAGGGACTTTTTTTATGCGCGCCGCAGGGCGTCAACCGGACAGGCAACGGCAGGGCCCGATGGGCCGGCGCCGGGAGAGGACTGCCTCGCGGAGCCTGCGCTCCGGCCGGTTTTGCAAGGAGTCGTTGCAGGGTTTTTGACAGAAGATGTCACGCGGGGAATTTCGGGCGCGCCGGACGCGGAAGAGGACCTGGAGCGAGCTCGCGGCTCTCTCAGGTCCTCTTTGGTCGTCCCCGTGCCAGGCCCGGCACCGGCAGCTAACCCGCGTTTTCCGGGTTGGTCCTGAGACCGGCGGCGAGGTTGAAATTGATGTCGATCACGATGGAGAGTTTCTCCGGCTGCGGAAAGGCCATCACCTCGAAGAACCTCTTGTCCATGAAGAGACTCAGGTTCAGGATGTCCTCGCGCAGCTTCTTGGGGAGCGGGTTCCCCGGCTCGGAGAGCTCGGCCTGGAAGAAGCTCCAGACCTTCTGGTTGAACTTGATGGCGTCCAGCAGCTTGGTCTCACGGTCCGGGGCCTCCCAGTTGTCCTGGCACGCCTTCAGCATCAGCCCCGCCCTGGTGAGCACGGACGCCTCCAGTTCGCGCCCCGACATGCTCTCCTTCTGAATGCCCACGTACTCTCTGATCGCGTTGTTAGTTTGCATTTTTCAGTAGCTCCTCTTCGTAATCGATGAGATTTCGCGCCGTTTTAAGGGCCTGGTAGTAGTTCCCCGCCTCGATCCGCTCGTTTATCTGCCCGACGAACCCCGCCGTGCTCGGTGCGGCCTTGAGGATCTCCCCCGCCAGTTCCGCATACGCGCTCCGGTACTGAGGCACGTTGGCCTCGTCGATGTACATGAGCTGGATGGTGAAATAGACCCGCTTGCACGGCGTGTTGGCATCCTTCTCGCCCAGGATGTCCTTCTCGCGCAGGATCGGGATGGTGTTCTCGATGAAGAGAACCGTACCCTTGCCGCCGTTTCTGACCACGGCACCGCCCACTATGAGCCGCTCGTTGCTTTTCAAAGTAATTTTTAGGGACATGTCGGTTAGCTCAACCCTTTCAGGAATTTGAAGTGATCAACAGTCACTCCCTGCCTAACCGAATCTGCAAATTGCCGGCCAACTTCCGCACTTTTTTGCACAGCGGCCGATTCCGTCAAAACGGGGGCCGCTGCGGCCGTTTTTGCCCCATCGGGGGGGGAAAACAGGCCGGAAAAGCGCCCGCTCTGCAAAAAGGAGGCGGTATCCGCCGCGAGTTCCCCACGCTGGAGGCTCAGCTGCGCAGTGGTCGCGTCAAGTTTCACTATGTGGTCAGCAATTTGACTGTCGTCGGCGCTCGGGGCGAGCGGGGGGGGAACTGCCACTGCCCGGCGGGCCTTGGCGAACTCGGGGGGGGGAGGTAAGGTGAGCTGATCTATCTCTTTTCTTATCGAGGAGTACTCCCGCAACAGCTTCATCCGCGCCTTGTCCTCGGAGGAGAAAGGGGGGAAGTTCTTCACGATGCTGTCCAGCGGGGCTTTCATCGCGTCAATCTTTTGGCCCAGGGCCTCAAGTGCCCGGTCGCTGCTGCGGACCTTAACGGCCAAGGCGTTGTCATGCTCGTTCTTCAGCTGGCTCTTGTTGAACTTGCCGTCCACCCTTGCCGAGAGCAGCACCTGATCACCCGCGGCCGCGTCGCTCGCGCCGGCATCCGGTTCACGTACCACACCCTTGGAGCCGGCACTGGGGACCGGCTGCTTGACAACGGCGCTGTCAACCTTCAACGGATCTATCGACATGACTACCCCCTATTCTAGAGGGAAATGCGGGACGGGGGATGCCCCCCCCGTCCCGGCCGGTTGTTAGAACAGCCTCAAGACGGACTGGGATGCCTGGGAAGACATGGAGAGAGAAGTGGTGCCCAGAGACTGACGCGTCTGCAGCATCAGCATGTTGGCACCTTCCTGGTTCATGTCGGCCAGGGTCAGGTTGTCCGCGCCGGTCTGCAGCGTGCTGATCATGCTGTCGGTGAAGTTCTGACGGGTGGTGATGATGTTCAGGTTGGCGGCGAGCGTCTGGGTGTTGGTGCGCAGCGTGGAGATGGCGGTATCCATCTTCGCGGCGTCCGCCGTGATGCTGGAACTTGACTGCCAGTTGCCCGAGGCGGACGAGAGGCTGAGACCCGAGGAGTTGGCCAGGAAGCCGACCACGTTCAGTTTGGAGGTGGCGTCCTCGTTGAAGTTGACGGTCAGGGTGTTGGTCGAGCTGAGCAGGTTCAGGCCGCGGTACCCGGAGTCGGAGGAGATGTTGTCGATCTGGGTGCGGATGGTGTCGTACTGGCTGGCGAGCTTCGACTGCACGTTGGTGTCGCTGGTGGAAAGGGCGGACTGGGCGATACCTTTGGCGGCGTTGATCAGACCGGTGATTGCCGTGATGCCGGCGTTGGTCGCGGAGACGGTCTGGACCGCTTCCGCCATGTTGTCCTTGCGGTCGGCAAGGTCACTGGCGCGCTGGTTCGCGTTCTGGGCTGCGAAGTAGTTGGTCGGGTTGTCGAGGGCGCTGTTGACCTGCTTGCCCGAGGAAAGCCGCTGCTGGGTTCTGTTCAGAAGCTGGCTGGTGCCCTGGAGGTTCAACAGGTTGGTTCTCATTCCTGCGGTGAGGGAAATGTCGCTGACGGCCATGGTAATTCTCCTTTTCTGGGTTGATTCCGGCATTCTTGCCGGGCCTGCTGCGCTGCGGTACGTTTCCGATCCGGCATTCTGCCGGTGCTGCTATGCATAAAGACGGCGAGATACAGACGGATTCACCCCCTTGTCGCCTGCTTTCTTCTGCATTTGGAAACTATATCGACCGTGGCGCCCCAGAACTTTAACGATAATGTCCGTCAGGGCAATTATAATTAACCAACCATCTTCCCCCTCCTCATGATATCAAGCTCATCTGCAACCCGGGTCACCACCCCCCGCCAATCGCCCGGGCGCTCCTGCCGGAACAGGCGCATGGAGGGATACCAGGGGGAGTCGGACCTTTGGGCCAGCCAGCGCCAGTCGCAGGCATGGGGGAGCAGGGTCCAGACCGGCACCCCCATCCCCCCCGCCAGGTGCGCCGTCGCCGTGTCCACGCTGAGCACCAGGTCGAGGTTGGCGATGATGGCCGCGCTGTCGCCGAAATCGCCGATCTGCCCGGAGAGGTCGAGCGCGGGGAGCAGCTCGGGGAGCGGGCGCTCCCCGAGCTGCAGGCTGTACCAGGCGACGCCGGCCACCCCGGCCAGGGGCGCCAGCTCCTCGAAGGGGCAGGCCCTGTTCCTGGGGAGCGGCCCTCCCCTCCAGACCAGCCCCACCTTGAGCGCGGCTCCCGGGGGGAGCTTCAGGCGCCAGGCGGCGGCGCGCAGCGGGTCGGGGCCCAGGTAGGGGACCTCGTCGGGGAGCCGCTCCAGCGTGGTCCCGAAGATGCGCGGCAGGCTGATAAGCGGCGCCCGGCAGTGGAAGGGGGGGAGCGCCTCCCCCTGGGCGAACACGGCGGCGACCCCCGCCACCCGCGCCAGCAGAGGCTTAAGCGTGGCGGACTGGCACTGGAGCAGCACCGTCGCGCCCCGCTCGGCGACCAGCGTCGCGTAGCGGACAAACTGCAGGGTGTCGCCCAGCCCCTGTTCGCACTCGATAAGGATGGTCAGCCCGGCAAGCGGCCCGCCGTCCCAGCGGGGGGCGTCCAAGCGCAGGCGGGGGTCGGGGGGGAAGCGCCACTCGTACTCGCGCCAGCCGCGCTCGAAATCCCCGACGCTCAACAGGCTGAGCGCCAGGTTCCAGTGCGCCCCGGGGTGCTGCGGGTCGAGGGCGAGCGCCTCCTGGTAGACGGCGATCGCCTGTTGCGGCTGCATCAGCTCCTGGTAGCAGGTCCCCAGGTTGATGCGCGCCTCGACGGAGCGGGGCTCCAGGGCCAGGGCGCGCAGGTAGAGCGGCAGCGCCTGTTCCGGCCGCCCCAGGTTCTGCAGGCAGCAGCCGAGGTTCAGATAGGCGGGGAGGAAATCCCCGCGCAGGGCGAGCGCCTTCTCGAAGCAGGCAACGGCCGTTTCGCGCTCACCCCGGGAGACCAGCACCGTCCCCAGGTTGTTGTGGGCGTCGGCCAGTGCGCCGTTCAGGCTGAGCGCGCGCCGGTAGCTCTGCAGCGCCTGGTCCAGCCGCCCCAGGTCCTGGAGGGCAAGCCCCAGGTTGTTGTGGATCTCCGCACAGTCGGGCCTCAGGGACAAAAGCCTCCGGTAGGCGTCGACCGCCTCGCTGTAGCGCCCCTCCAGGCGGAGCGCATTGGCGGCCCGGAACGGCCCGTTCAGCTCCCCCCGCTCTCGCGCCAGATCGTTCGCTATGGCGGCGACCACCGTCCCCCACTCTCCCGCCGTCTCCTGCCGGTACAGGCGCAGGGTCGGGTACCAGGGGGAATCGGACCTCCCCGAGAGCCAGCGCCAGTCGCAGGAGAGCGGGAGCATCAGACAGACCGGCTTCCCCAGGGCGCCCGCCAGGTGGGCCACCGCCGTGTCCACCGAGACCACCAGGTCGAGGTTGGCGATGATGGCCGCCGTGTCGGAGAAATCCCGCACCGAGCCGGACAGGTCGCAGACGGCGCTCCCCCAGGGGAGTGCGGCCAGATCGCCGGCGGCGGCTCCCATCTGCAGGCTGTAGAGCCGGACCCCCGGCAGCCGGGCCAGCGGGGCCAGGGCCTCAAGCGGCAGCGAGCGGTAGCGGTCGTTTCGGTAGCCCGCGCTGCCGGCCCAGACCACTCCCACCTTGAGCGCTCCCTCGCCCCCCAACCTTTTGCCCCACAAGGCGCTCAAGCCGGGCTCCGCCCCGAGATAGGGGGTGGCCGAGGGGAGGTTCGAGAGCGTGGTGCCCAGCAGAAACGGCAGGCTCATCAGGTAGGCGAAGGTGTCGAACTCGGGCGGCTCCTCTCCCGCCGGGAAGCACTCCACCCCGGGGCTCTGCGCGGCGAACAGCGGGAGCAGTTCGGGGCGGCACTCGAGCACGAGGTTCACCCCCTCCCGGGCCAGAAGCGGCGCGTAGCGGTAGAACTGCAGGGCGTCGCCGAACCCCTGCTCTGCCCGCAGCAGCAGGGTCCGCCCGGCCAGCGGGGAGCCGTCCCAGATCGGCCTGCCGGCAAAGCTCGCCGGGAAGGCGGCCCCCTTGAGGCGCCATTGGTACTCCCGCCACCCCTGGAGGAAATCCCCGGTGGCGAGCAGGGCGAGGGCCAGGTTCCAGTGGGCGTCGGCGCTCTCCGGGTCGATCTCCAGGGCCCGGTGCTGGGCCTCGATCGCCTCCGCGCAGCGGTTCAGCGCGTGCAGCGTCCCCCCCAGGTTGATCCAGCCGGAGAGGTGACCGGGCTCAAGGGCCACCAGCTCCCGGTAGCTCAACCTGGGGTCCTGCCACCTCCCCCCGGCACGCAGCGTGTTGCCCAGGTTGTAATGGGCATCCGTATAGGCGGGGTCGATGGCGAGCGCCGCACGGTACTGGCACAGGGCCTCCTCGCTTCTGCCCAGGCTTCTCAGCGCGTTGCCCAGGTTGCAGCTCGCCTCGCAGTAGTCCGGCTTGAGCGCCAGCGCCTCCCGGTAACGGCCCACCGCGTCTTGGTGGCGCCCCAGATCCTCGAGTACCACGCCGAGGTTGTTTTGCAGCTGGGCCAGGGAGGGGGTGACGGCGGCGGCCCGGGAAAAGAATCCCAGCGCGCTGTCAAGCTCCCCCCTTTGGCGCGCCAGAGCACCGGAAAGCGTCAGCAGCTCGACGTTGTCGGGTGCCGTCCCGAGCAGCTCGCGGCAGAGTTCCCCCGCCCGCTCCACGCGGTTATCCAGCAGAGCCTGGCTCAGTTCGGCATATCGGTCCATCGTGTCCTCTCAAAATCCGGAAATGGGGTGGTCGGTTGGAACGACCAAACGGCAATAAACTTTGCCACGGAGGCACCGAGAGCACGGAGCAGGCAAAACAACATGTTGCTCTTTGTTTTTCTCCGTGGCTCCGTGTCTGCGTGGCGAGATTTCTCGTTTTTTGCTGCCCGAACCGCAGGCCGCTACCTGGAGGCGGCCAGTTGCGCCAGTTGCCGCGCGACCCTTTCCAGCACCTCCGGCCAGTCGCCGCGGCGGCTCTGCCTGAAGAGGCGCGCGCTGGGATACCAGGGGGAATCCTCCCGATCCCGCAGCCAGCGCCAGTCGCAGGCGGCGGGGAGCAGGACCCAGACCGGCCGGCCCAGCGCACCGGCCAGGTGGGCCGTCGCGGTATCGGCCGAGATGACCAGGTCGAGGTTGGCCATGATGGCGGCGCTGTCGGCAAAGCTTTCGATCCGGGCTCCCAGGTCGGTGAGCTCCATCCCGGGCGGGGGGGAGGCCGCCTGATCCGCCCCCTCTCCCACCTGCAGGGCGAACAGGCGCACCCCGGCAATCCCGGCGAGCGGGGCGAAGAGTCGCAGCGAGAGCGAGCGCCTGCCGTCGTCCTTGTAGCTTTTCCTGCCGGCCCAGACCAGGCCGACCTTGAGGCCCGCGCCCGTCACCCGGGCCCGCCAGGTTTCGGCCAGCCCCGGCTCCGCCGTCAGGTAGGGGATGCGGGCCGGTATGCTCTCCAGGCGGGTGCCGCACAGCAAGGGGAGGCTCATGAGCGAGGCGTGGGCGTCGAAGTGAGGCAGCTCCTCGCCGCGCACCAGCACCCGGCTCACCCCCGGGACCCGGGTCAGGACCGGCGCGATCGCCGCGGACTGGCACTCGACCAGCACCCGAGCCCCCGTCTGCGCCAGCGGCGCCGCGTAGCGCACGAACTGGAGGGTATCGCCGAACCCCTGCTCGGCATGGAGCAGGATGGTCCGCCCCTCGAGCGGGGAACCGTCCCAGGGGGGGTGGGGAAAGGTCCTCACCGGGATCGGGTCGACCTTGCGGAAGCGCCACTCATAGCCGCGCCACCCCTCCTCGAGGCGCCCCAGGTAAAGATCCACCAGCGCCAGGTTCCAACGGGCATCGGCGTAATCGGGGTCGAGCGCCAGCACCCTGCGGTAGCAGTCGACGGCCCGCTCCGGCATGCCCAGTGCCCGGCTGGCCGCCCCCAGGTTGTTGAGCGCGTGCAGGTAATCGGGGTTCAGGGAAAGCGCCTTCAGGTAGCAGTCCACGGCCTCCTCCAGCCGGTCCTGCACCTGCAGCGCGATGCCGAGGGCATTCCAGGAAGGGAGATAGCCGGGGTCCCGCGCCAGTACCTCCCTGAAGCAGCCGGCGGCGGCGTCCAGCTCCCCGCGCGCGTGATGCAGCTCCCCCAGGTTATGCCGCGCCTCCGGGTAATCCGGGCGCAGCGTGACGGCCCGTTCCAGGGCGTGTTTCGCCTCGTCAAGGTGCCCCGCCTCCTGCAGCGAGAGCCCCAGGTTGTGCCACCCCTGTACCAGGGAGGGATCCAGTGCCAGGGCGCGCCGGTAACAGAGAACGGCCTCGGCCGTCCTCCCCAGCGACTTGAGGCTGTTCCCCATGTTGTAATGCGCCGCCATGAAATCGGCGTCGAGGCGCAGCGCCCGCCGGTAGCTGGCAACGGCCTCCAGGTGCCTGCCGGCGTTGTCCAGGGCGCAGCCGAGGTTGTTCAAAAGCTCCGGGTCGCGCGGGTTGCCGGCGAGCGCGCGCTGGAACTCCCGGGCCGCCTCGGGGAAGCGTCCCTGCCCGCCCAGCGAAAGCCCAAGCTCCAGACGCGGCTCGACCGCAGCGCGGCCGGCATGCCCCGAGGCCGCCAGGGCCAGAGCCTCCCGCACCCTCAGCACCACCGACTCCCAGTCACCCGGACCCTCCTGCCTGAAGAGCCGCATGGTCGGGTACCAGGGGGAATCGTCGCGCTCCAGGAGCCAGCGCCAGTCCGGGATGAACGGTATCAGCACCCAGACCGGGAGACCGAGCCCGCCGCACAGGTGCGCCACAGAGGTATCGACCGTCACGACCAGGTCGAGCCGGCAGGCCAGGGCCGCCGTGTCGGAGAAATCCCGGATCGAGGGCGACAGGTCCTCAAGCGGCAGGGCGCCGGAGTGCCCCGCCTGCCCGGCGGCCTCGCCCAGCTGCAGCGAGTAGAAGCTCACCCCCGGGATGCCGGCCAGCGGCGCCAGGCCCGACAGCCCGATGGAGCGGTTGGCGTCGTTTTGGTGACCGGGGTTGCCGCCCCAGACCACGCCGACCTTGAAGGAGCCGTCTGCGGCGCTGCGCCCGAGCGGCCCGGCCAGCGGCGGGTCGAGCGGCGCCGGATCGGCGGCGAGGTAGGGGACCGCATCGGGGATGCTCGCCAGCTCGGTGGCGAAAATGGCGGGGAGCTCCAGAAGCGACGCCTGCAGGTCGAACTCGGGAGGTGTATCCCCTGCCACGACAACGGCGCAGACCCCGCAGACCCGCTCGATAAGGCGCACCAGGGCAGGCGACTGCACCTCCACCAGCACCCGCCCGCCGCGCGCCGCCACAAGCGGCGCATAGCGGACGAACTGCAGCGTGTCGCCCAGCCCCTGCTCGGCGTAGAGGAGCACGCTCCGCCCGGCCAGAGGCGAGCCGTCCCAGCGGGGATGATCCTGCCACCTGGGCTGCGGTGCCTGCTCCGTCTTTCTGAAGCGCCAGGAAAACCCGCGCCACCCGGGGGCGAACTCCCCGGTCAAAAGCTGCAGGACGCCCAGGTTCCAGTGGGCGTCGGCGTGCCCCGGACAGCGCCGGACCACCTCGGCAAACCCCTGCAGCGCCTCCTGGAATCGGCCGCTTTCCCGGCATGCCGTGGCGAGGTTGAAGCGGGCCTTGAGCAGAGCGGGATCGAGCCCCAGGGCGCTCCCGTAGCAGGCGATGGCCCCCTCCAGATCCCCCTGCAACTGCCTGGCGACGCCGAGCGCCTCGTGCAGCGGCGCCAGGTCGTCCCGTATGGCGACGGCGCTCTCCAGACTCTCACGGGCCTCCGCCACCCGCCCCATGGGCTGCAGCGAGGCCGCCAGGCCGTAATGCGGCTCCCAGCTCCCCGGCAGAAGCTGCGCCGCCTTGCTGAACCGGACCGTCGCCTCGCGGTGTCTCCCCTGTGCCGCGAGAAATTCGCCGCACAGCTGAAACCTCCAGCCGTTGAAGGGCTCCCGCGCCGCGGCACCCTCCAGAAAGCGCCAGGTGGCGCTCTCCAGCTCGCCGCTAAGCCGCTCGACCACGCCGTCCCATTCCCCCTGCCGCTTTTGCCTGAACAGGCGCATCGAGGGGTACCAGGGTGAATCGTCGCGCTCCAGGAGCCAGCGGTAGTCGCCGGCCTCGGGAAGCAGCAGCCAGACCGGCTTCCCCAGGGCCCCGGCCAGGTGCGCCACGGAGGTGTCCACCGAGATCACCAGGTCCAAAAGCGAGATGAGCGCCGCCGTGTCGCCGAAGTCGCCGATCCCGGCGGTCAGATCGACCAGTTCCAGGCCCGCTGCTTCTGCGGCACCCCCCCCCTCCCCCAGCTGCAGGGAAAAGAAGGTCACGCCCGGTACTGCGCCCAGGGGGGCCAGCGCCTCCAGGGTGCAGGAGCGGAAGGGATCCGGCACCGGTTTCCCGGCCCAGACGATGCCCACCTTGAACCCCTGGTACGGGGCGCTCCGTCTGCTCCAGGCGGCCAGCCGCTCGGGATCGGCGCTCAGATAAGGGACCAGGTCCGGCAGGTTGTCGAGGGTGGTGCCGAAAAGATGGGGCAGCGACAGCAGGGGGACCTGCAGATCGAAGGGGGGTAGTTCCTCGCCCATGACAAAGACGGCCGAGACGCCGGGGAGGCGCTCCAGCAGGGGACGAAGCGAGGCGGACTGGCACTCCGCAACCACGGTGCCGCCGGCGGCCGCCAGCAGCGGCAGATATCTCATGAACTGGATGGTGTCGCCAAGGCCCTGCTCGGCGTGCACCAGGATGCGACGGCCGGCGAGCGGGGAGCCGTCCCAGAGCGGCTGCCGGAAGCCGCGCCGGGGCGAGGTGAAGCTGTCCCTGCGCCAGCGCCACTGGTACTCCAGCCAACCCTCGCCGAACTCGCCGGTCAGTAGCAGGGCAAGGGAGAGGTTCCAGTGGGCCTCGGCGCAGGAGGGGTCGCGTGCCAGCGTCTCCCGAAAGCAGGCGATGGCGCCTGCCGCGTCCCCGGCACGCTGCAGCGCCGCGCCGAGCGCTATCCGCGCCTCGGGGCAGTCCGGTGCCTGCAAAAGCGCCAGCCGGAAGCTGTCCGCCGCCTCGGCGAACCTCCCGAGCTTCATGAGCGAATTGCCCATGTTGTTGAGCGCCAGCGGATCCCCGGCCCTCAGCTCCAGGGCCTGCCGGTACTCCAAAAGCGCCTCCTCGTGCCGTCCCCCTGCATCGAGGATCGCCCCCAGGTTGATGCGGGCGTCCGCGGCGCAGGGCTTCCCCGGCCCGACCAGGGTGCGGTACAGCCTGGCCGCCTCCGCGAGATGCCCGGTCCGGTGCAGCCCGAGGGCTCGGGCGAAGCTGTCCCGGGACAGCCCTATGCCGGCTCCCTCGGTGCTAGGCAACCCGCATCCTTTGCAGCTCGGCCTGGTTGGCGAGCTTGGTCGCCAGGTAATGGAACTGCCTGGCGGCGCCGGCCCAGGTGAGCCGCTCCATCTCGGCCGCCGCGCGGGCACCCTGACCGGGAAGCCGGTCCCGGTGACGGTACACATCCTCAAGCGTCTCGATGACCTCTTCCATGAGCGGTTCTTCCCAGACCGCCGTCTGCACACCCTGGCTCCCCACCACCATGGGGCGGTAGCGGGAGAGCGGGTAGGCGATGTTCCCGTTGATCACGTCGGCATGGCCGCTCGTGTCGGAGGCGATCACGCTGCGCGAGCAGGCCATGTACTCGCACATCACCATGTTGTTCCCCCCCTCGCAGCGGTTGGGAAAGAGCCCGACGTGGCTGGCGGCGAAGATCCGGCGCATGGCCTGGTTGTCGACCAGCGGGTGGGCGAGGACCCGCGCCGGGTCCAGGCCGTTGGCGAGGATGGTCCGCTGCGGCAGGTCCAGGAAATGCTCCGCGTCGTGGCGGTACTCTATGAACGGGGAGGCGGCCATGGTGGCCAGCGAGAAGGGCCACTGGTTGGTCCAGCTGCAGGAGAGCCAGACGTCCCGGTGCCGCTGCATGAGCACCCGCATGGCGGCGATCACGATGTCCTGCGACTTCCTCAGTTCGAACTTGCCGCCGGAGAAGACCACGAAACGGTCATCGGGAGGGGGAGCCGTCGGGTGGAAATTGGCCGGGTCGATCCCCTGCAGGATGGTGCAGGTCTGCTTCACCCCGCCGATCCTCAGGTGGTACTCGCACCATTTCGAGCCGGCCACGATGAAATCCCAGCGCCTGGCCGCCTCGCGCGTGAAGTTCAGGATCTCGATGTTGTCCTCGAAGAAGCAGTAGCCGATGTTGATGGCGTTCCACGCCTCGGGGTCGAGCGGGGCCAGGTTGCGTGGCATGCAGTGGAGCGTTACACCATCGACGGGGGGAAGCTTGGCGATCTCGCGCTCGAGATAGGTCCCGGCGATCCCCCACCCGTGCGTGGAACCGCTGGGCATCGATACTTTCATGCTGGAAAACCTCTCAAATGAGATGGAGCGATCACCCCATATGAGCAACTACCGTACCAGCGGCGCGGGGACCGGATAACCGGCTGAAACATGAGGGTTTTTTGGATAGAATGGCGGGAGAGGTCAAACATTTGGCGGCCGGAGTCAAAAATGTCGGCGCGTGCCGGACGGGAGGGTTGCCCGGTCACCGGGGGCTTGGGCTCGAAGGGAGTTCGCCTGGCGAAAAGCCACGGGCTACGGCTCGTTCCTCTCGCTCTGGTCGGAGAGGAGCACGATGTCCACCCTGCGGTTCTTCCTGCGCCCCTCGTCGCTGGCGTTGTCCGATATGGGACGGTACTCGCCGTAGCCTGTGGCGGAGATCTTGCCGGGGTCGAAGCCGTCCTGCCGGGTCAGGTACTGCAGCACGTTGGTGGCGCGCGCCGTGGAGAGCTCCCAGTTGGAGGGAAAGGCGTGCGAGCTGATCGGGACGTTGTCCGTGTGCCCCTCGACCCGGACCGCGTTGGAGTAGCTGGCCAGCGAGTGGACCACGTCGTTTAACAGGGTGTAGGAGCTCTGCTTGAGCGTGGCGTTCCCCGAGTCGAAGAAGCCGGCCTCCTTCAGGCTCACCACCAGCCCGCGCTGGCTGATCGACACGGTCACCTTCTGCTGCGCGCCCGCCTTCATGAGGTACGCCTCGATGGAGGCCTTGGTCGCCTTGAAGTCCTGCTCGCCCCCCCTGCTCTTCCCCCTTCGGGGCGACTGGGACAGCTTGCTGAGCGACGGGATGATGTTGATCGCCCCCGACTCGATCACGCTCGGCCTGGTCGCCGGAGAGCTCGTGCTGTAGCCGAAGGAGTCGCGCATCGACGCCATCACCTCCTCCACCTTCTTCTTGTCCGTCTGGCTCATGGCGTAGAGGGTGACGAAGACGGCGAACAGCAGCGTGATGAAGTCCGCGTAGGACACCAGCCAGCGCTCGTGATTGGCCTCTTTTTCATGTACCTTTTTCCTGGCCATCTACTTTCCTTTTTTCTCTCCGCCGTCGTGCAGGTAGGCCCGGAGCTTCTGTTCGATGAAGTGCGGGTTCTCGCCGTTTTGGATGGCGATCAGCCCCTCGATGACCATCTCCTTCTGCAACAGCTCCTCCTTCAGGCGGTGCTTGAGCTTGGTGCCGAAGGGGATGCAGAAGATGTTGGCGGTCATCAGGCCGTAGATGGTGGCTACGAAGGCGACGGCGATACCTCCCCCCAGCTTGGAGGGGTCGGAGAGGTTGCTCATCACGTGGATGAGCCCCAGTACCGCCCCGATGATGCCGATGGTCGGCGCAAAGCCGCCGGCCGACTCGAAGACCTCCGCGCTCCCCTTGCCGTGCTCCTCGAAGGAGCCGAGCTCGATCTCCATGGTCTCGCGCAGCTTCTGGGGATCGATGCCGTCCACCACCAGGGAGATTCCCTTCTTGGTGAAGGAGTCCTTGACCGTCTGCGCCTCCTGCTCCAGCGAGATCAGGCCGTTTCTGCGCGCCTTGGCCGCGTAGTTGATGATGTTCTTGATCACCGCCTCGGGGTCCTCGTTGGGGGGGAGGAACACCTTCTTCAGGTCCTTGACCGCCGTCAGGAGCGTCGCCATGGGGAAGCTGACGAAGGTCGCCGCCGCGGTGCCGCCCAGGACGATCAGGGCGGCCGTAGGCTGGACCAGGGCCCCCATGTGCAGCCCTTCCAGGGCGGCTCCGCCGAACACGGCGCCAAGCCCCAGCACCAATCCGATGATGGTCGCTAAATCCATAGAGTCACTTGAACCTTGGGATGGTCGATGCTACAGCCTGCAAAGCGGGTGATACCGCTCCGCATCGTTTCTGCGCAGGTAGCGCTTCCCCGCGTCGGGCGCGGCGCGGCGCAACACGCGCGCCTTGAAGTTGACGATCCGCCCGATGACGACCCGGGCCGGCTCCAGCACCAGGTAGCGGTTGCCGTTGGAGAGGGTGATGTGGGTGTCGGGGGTCTCCGAGACGATCTCGATGAGATCCGGATTGAGGTACATCTCACTGCCGTCCAGCGTGGTCACCTTTATCATAGCTCACCCATCCGTCTCGATGTCCGGCCCGAATCGGCCGCTAGTTACTTTTTCGGCCCGAAGCGGGAAAAGTTTAGCACGGAAATTGAAAAAGGCCGGGCGTGTCTCATGTAGAGCGTTCGCACGGCCTCCTCGGGCGGGTTCGGCGCCATTGTTTCCGCTAGTTCATGTAATCCAGAAGCGAGAGCTGGGTGAGCTTCGCCGTGGCCGACAGCGCCGCGCTGAACGCGGTGGTCTGCTGGCTCAGCTCGACGCCGGCCTTGGCGTAATCGACGTTCTGCAGGTTGCCGTAGATCGACTGAAGCGTGTTCCGGTTGTTGGCGATCATGCTCTTCATGTTGTCCATCCGGACCAGCCGGCCGGCCACGTCGGCCTGGCTCGCCGCTATCTGGTCCCCGGCCGCCTTCATGTTCTTGATGCCGTCGGCGATGCCGGCCTTGTCGTTACTGGAGAGCGCAGTGATCAGCGCGTCGATCCCCCCCAGGATGTCGACGGGGCTCGCCCCCGCCGTGGCGCCGGAGCCGACCGGCGCGGGAGGGGAGCCGCCGCGCAGCAGGTTGCCGCCGGAGACGTTGGTCGCCACCCGGCTCCCCTGGGCGATCTCCAGGTTCAGCGCGTCGTCGGTGCCGCTGAAGTTGCCGGCCGCGTCGAAGGGCTGGCTGTTCGAGAAGCCGGCGAAGACGTACTGGTTGCCGATCCGGGTGTTGCCCAGGTCGATCAGCTGGCTCTTCAGCTGGGTCAGGTTGCCGACCGCGCCGGAGAGGGCGGTGGCGTCTACCGTGCCGCTCACCATGTCCCCCGCGATCTTCTTCACCTGCTGCATCAGCTCCGACATCCCCCCCAGCGCCGTGTCGGTGACGTTCAAGAGGAGCTCCCCCTTGGTGATGTTGGAGCTGTACTGCTCCCCGGCGGAGATCTGCTCCTGCAGGTCGAGGAGCTGGCGGGCGGTGAGCGGGTCGTCGCTGGGCCTGTTCACCATCGACCCCGAGGAGATCTGCTCCTGCAGGGTCTCCATGGCCGAACGCCCCTGCTGCAGGTTGTACACGGCGTTGTCCGCGGTCATGCCCGGCGTTATTCTCATGATCTTCTCCTATCGCACCATGCCCAGGACGATGTCGAGCATCTCGGTGGCCGCGTTGATCAGCTTGGCGGAGCCCTGGAAGGCCCGCTGGTACTTGGTCAGGTTGGTGAGCTCCTCGTCCAGCGACACCTCCGAGTTCGACGACCTGAGCGCGTTCAGCTGCTTCAGGAAGGAGGCGCCCTGCGCCGTCTGGTTCTGCGCCCCCTGCGTGTCGATCCCCACCCCGCCCACCACGGCGCTGTAGAAGCCGTCCAGGGTGGCGCTGCCGGTCGAGAAGGCGAAGCTGTTTTGCTGCAGCGCCGCGATCTTCAGGGCGTTCACGTTGTTGCCGGTGCTGGTCGGGGCCGGGTCGGTCGCGGTGGGGAGCGCCGCGGCGATCTTGGCGGCCGTGAGCCCCGGGTCGAGCGCGATGGTCGCGCTGCCGGTCCCGGCCGGGGCGAAGAAGTTGTTGCCGGTCGTGGCGTCGACCCCGTACCCCGCCGACTGCTGGGCGTTCACGGCGGAAACCAGGGTGGAGGCCATCTCGTCCAGCTTGGACAGGTAGCCGGGTACGATGGAGTCCCGGACCTGGAGCATCCCCCCCAGCTCGCCCAGACCGTTGCCGGCCCCTCCCACCGTGGCGGTGACGTTGGCGTCCCCGGCCGGGTTGTTGGCCGCAGGGGGGTTGCCCAGGGCCGAGAGCCGGATGTCGTTGGTCGGCGGCAGCGCCGCGTTCTGGTTCGTGTAGAGCGTCGCGTAGCTGGTGCCGGCGACCAGCTGCTCCCCGCCGGCGAGGGTGACCGAGGCGGTACCGTCGCTTGCCAGGGTCGCGGAGATGCCGACCTTTTCCGAGAGCTCCCGCAGCAGGAGGTCCCGCTGGTCCAAAAGCTCGTTCGGGCTCCCCCCCACCGCCTGCGTGGCGAGGATCTGGGTGTTCACCAGGGCGAGGTTCTTGGCGTGGTCCGTCACCTGCGCGCTGATGCCGACCAGGTTGTTGTCGGCCGTCTTGGCGACGGTGGTGAGGCTCTGGTTCATCTGGTGGAAGGTGTCGACCAGGGTCTGGGACCTGGAGAGGAGCGCCTGGCGCTCGGCGCTGCCCGACGGGTTGGCCGACAGGTCCTGCCAGGCGCCGAAGAAGTTGTCCACCGCCTTGCCCAGGCCGTCCGAGGCGAGCTCGTTGAAGGAGGGCTGGATCTGCTCCAGCGCCTTCTGCCTGGCGAGGTTCTGCTGGTAGCTGGAGTTGCCGTCCACGATCTGCTGCTGCAGCATGCCGTCGTAGGAGCGCCGCACCGTCTGTATCTGCACCCCGGAGCCGAGGGGAAAGCCGTTGGCCGTGCCGACCGGCCGGTTTTCCATGATCACCTCCTGGCGCGAGTAGCCGGGGGTGTTGACGTTGGCGATGTTCTCGCCCGCCACCTCTATGGCCAGCCGCTGGGCGGTGATGCCGGAGGAGGCTATGTCGAAGATGGAGCTGATCCCCATGGCCTACGCCTCCTTGCAGACGAAACGGCTGCCGCCGCGTCTGGCCACCAGGGAGCCCGCCACGCCGTAGGTGTCGCCCGGGTTGAAGAGCCTGTTGAAGAAGCTCACCGAGCGGTCCACCACCTTGAGCGAGTCCTCCAGGAGCCCCCGGTTCAGCGCCAGTGCGCCGCCCAGCGCCTGCGAGCCGGCCGCGATCATGGACTGCGCCTCCCGGAGCGCCTGCTGTTCTGGCTGCGCCAGCCGCTCGATGATCGGGGAGAGGGAGGCGTTGCCGGCAAGTCCCAGCTCCGCGCCGATCGAGCCGATCAGCTTCCGGCACCCCTCGGAGAGCCCCGCCAGCCGCTCCATGGCGAAGGTCATCTCCTGCTGGTTCTCCTCCAGCCCCGCCAGGTCGAGGGCGGTCAGGCAACCCTGCTCCTCGCGCAAAAGGACCTGCAACCGGTGCAAAAGCTCCCCCTTCTCGGAGAGGAGAGCCATCAGTTCCGCTATGCTTTTATTCATACCGCGTTCCCCCTATCGCTTGCCGTACGCTTCCATCATCTTCTGCGCCAAAAAGGTCGGCTCCACCCGATACCCGCCCTGCTGCAGGTGCTGCTTGGCGAGCGCCACCCGGTCCAGCCTCACGTCGGGCAGGGCCTCCAGGTCGCGCTTCAACCGCTCCAGTTCGCGCACGGCCGGCGAGATCTCGACCCGGTCCAGGGTGCGCACCCGCGCCGGGGCGCTGGCGGCCTGGACGGCCCGGGCCGCCCCGCTCTCCCTGGGCACCGCCTCCGGGCGCACCAGGTCCACGACATAGGCCGGCCCGTCAATCCGCATCGCTTCCCCCTTTGGCGGCAACGGGCGCCGGGTTGCCCCGCACAAGCTCCCGCTCTATGGTCCGGGCCAGGCCGATGCCGCCCCCCCGGGTGGCCGCCGCCGCGTACTCCTGGTCCAGGAGGGAGCGGAAGGTCTCCTCGGCGCGCCCGCCGCCGGTCAGCTTGTCCGTGCCGACCGTTTCCCGCATCGACTTGAGCATCATGGCGACGAACATCGTCTCGAATTCCTGGGCCACCTTCTTGACCGCGGCAGGGTCGGTCCCGGCGCGGCGCGCGGCCTGCAGGGAACTCTGCACCCGGTTCTCGGCAACGACCGGCAAGGCTCTATCGGGTATCCCGTTCATCTGCATCGATGGCTCCTTGTCATCCGCTTCACATCACGCTCAGCTCGGCGTTCAGCGCCCCCGCGGCCTTGATGGCCTGCAGGATCCCCAAAAGGTCTCTCGGCGTGACACCCAGCGTGTTCAGCCCCCGTACCACATCACCCAGGTTCGCCCCCTCCCTGAGCAGCGAGAGGTTCACCTTCTCCTCGGCGACCCTGAGCTCGGTCCTGGGGACCACGGTGGTGGTGCCGGCGGCCAGCGCCCTCGGCTGCGAGACCCTGGGGGTCTCCTTGACCACCACGGTCAGGTTGCCGTGCGACACGGCCACCGTGGAGATGCGCACGTTCTCGCCCATGACGATGGTGCCGGTCCTCTCGTTCATCACCACCCGTGCCGTGATGTCCGGGTTCACCTCCAGCCGCTCCAGGTCGGCCACGAACTCGATGAGCCGGTTCCGGTACGGCTCGGGCACCGCGATCAGCACGCTACCCGGGTCGGTGAGCCTCGCCACCTGCCCGCTGAAGCGCTCGTTGATGGCGCTTGCCACCCGGGATGCGGTGGTGAAGTCGGACTGGTGCAGGTTCAGCTTCAGGTCCTTCCGGTCGGCCAGCACGTTCGGGAGTTCGCGCTCGATGAGCGCCCCGCCGGGGACCGTCCCGGCCGTCGGGTGGTTTTTCACGGCGCTTGTGGCCTGGCCGCCGTAGGAAAAGGAGTTGGTCAGGATCGCGCCCTGCGCCACCGCGTAGACCTGCCCGTCGGCCCCCTTGAGCGGGGCCATCATCAGGGTGCCGCCGGCCAGGCTCTTGGCATCGCCCACGGACGAGACCAGCACGTCCAGGCGGTTACCCTGCTTGGCGAAGGGGGGGAGCTGCGCCGTCACCATGACGGCCGCGATGTTCTTCACCGTGATCTCGTTGCGGTTCACCGTCACCCCGAGCCGCTCCAGGGCGCCGACCAGCGACTGCACCGGGAACTTGGTCTGGTCCGAGTCGCCGGTGCCGTTCAGTCCGACCACCAGGCCGTAGCCGATCAGCTGGTTTTCCCTCACCCCGTCGAAGGCGGCGATATCCTTGATGCGCGCCGCCTGCGCCAGATGGGGGAGCAGCAGCATGGAAAGCACCAGCATGCATGTCTTGAGCCTGATTTTACCGTTCACCGTTCACCTTTCGCTTTCACTAGAAGGGCCAGGCCCAGTCGAGTGCGTTCAAGAGCCACCCCGGTTTCTGCCGGTCGCTGATCGCCCCTTTGCCGCTGTAGGCGATCCTCGCGTCGGCGACCAGGGCCGAGCTGATCGTGTTCTCCGCGCTGATGTCGCGGCTTCGCACCGTTCCGGTCAGGACGATGATCTGGTCCTCGTTGTTCACCTTGACGTTGCGCCTCCCCTCGATCATCATGTTGCCGTTGGAAAGCACCTCGAGCACCTTGGCCGAGAGGGTGGCCTGCAGCGTCTCCTGCCTCGAGGTGGAGCCGCTGCCGTCGTACTTGGAGTCGAAGCTGACGCTCAAAAGCTGGCTCAGGTCGGCCCAGCTCTTGATCGGCGTCTTCTCCAGGCCGAGCAGCTTGGGCATGCCGGCGCTCATGCTGGAGCCGCGCTTGGTCCCCGTGCTCGCCTGCTTGCTGGCGCTCGCCTGCTCGGAGATCACCACCGTGACGATGTCGCCCGGCCGGCGCGCCTTGAGGTCCTCGGCGAGCCCGCTGGACGACGCCTGCCACAGCGAGCCCGAGGCGTAGTTCATCTGGGGTTTGGCTATCTGCTGGTCGAAGGTCGGGGTCTTCAGCTCCGCGCTCTGGTGCGCGCAGGCCGCCAGCAGCAAAGGGGCGCAAAGCACCGGCCATCTCGTAGTTTTCTTGAACATCTCCCGGATCCGCATCAGAAATCCACCCTTACCGTCGACGCGTCCAGCACCCGTGCGGCGACGTCCTTTTGCGAGGCGAGGTTCTGGACCATGATGCTGTCCCCGAGGGCCCCGGACCCCTTGGCCCTGCCGCTCGCGGTGATCCTGACCGCCTCGTTCTCGGCCAGTATGGTGACCACCTGGCCGCTCTTGACGATCGGCACCCGCTCCAGGTAATCGCCGCGTACCGGCGAGTTGGCCCGGATCGCGCTCTTCACCCTGAGGCCGACCGCATCGTCGATCCCCTTCAGAAAGCGCCCCTGCACGTGCGAGAGGTCCCGGCGCGCCAGGGCGAGATCGGAGGCCGCCAGCACCTCGCCCCGCTCCAGGGTCCTGGTCGCCACCAGCATCTCGGCGAGCGCCTCGACCTCCACCTGCACGGTGAGGTTTCGTTTCACCTGGTCGTCCACCCGCACGATGAGCGCCACCGAGGAGCTGCCGTAACCCTCCCAGCGCTCCGGCGCCACCACCTCGAAGCTCACCCGGCCGGCGGGGAGCTTCAGGTCCCCCTGGCAGCCGATCCTCTTGATGGAGACCTGGGCGTTCAGCGGAGCCGCCTTCTGCACCAGGAAGTTCTCGATGACGCGCCTTAACTCCCCCTCGGTCACCAGGTTCCCTGCGGGGGCGGCGGCCGGCGGCGCGGCGACGGCGGCAGCCGCAGCGGAGGCGGCGGAGGCGGTAAAAGGGAGGGCCGAAAGCATGAGGGCCACCAGCAGGGTTCGCATCACGCTACCTCTTGAGTCCCGCTGCCTGCTGCAGCATCTCGTCGGAAGCCTGCACCGCCTTGGAATTGATCTCGTAGGCGCGCTGCCCCACGATCATGCTCACCATCTCCTCCATGATGCTCACGTTGCTGGTCTCCACGTACCCCTGCTCCAGGGTCCCCAGCCCGTTCTGGCCGGCGGTCCCGGTGGTGGCGGCGCCCGAGGAGTCGGTGGGGAGGAACAGGCTCTTGCCGATGGCGTTCAGCCCCGAGGGGTTCGAGAAGGAGGCGAGCTGCAGGGTCCCCACGGTGGTCGCGGCGGTCTGCCCGGCCTGCTGCACCGAGACGGTCCCGTCGCTCCCCACGGAGATGCGGGTCGCGTTGCTGGGGATCAGGATCTCCGGCAGGACGGGGCTGCCGTCCGAGGTCACCACCCTCCCCTGCCCGTCCTTCTTGAGCGCCCCGGCCCTGGTGTAGGCGGTGGAGCCGTCGGACTGCTGGACCTGGAAGAAGCCGTCCCCCTGGATCGCCAGGTCGAGTTCGTTGCCGGTCTGGGTGATGTTGCCGGCGGAGAAGATCTTGGTGACCGCCGCGGGCTTCACGCCGAGGCCGACCTGGATGCCGGTCGGGGTCGTGGTCGCGTTGGTGGAGGGGGCGCCGGTGGTCTTCACCGTCTGGTACATGAGGTCCTGGAAGTCGGCGCGGCTCTTCTTGAAACCGGTGGTGCTGGCGTTGGCCAGGTTGTTGGCCACCACGTCTATGTTCAACTGCTGTGCCTGCATCCCGGATGCGGCGGTCCAAAGTGCCCTGATCATGTCAAAATCTCCCTTTGTGAGTCAAAAAACCGTTCCCGCTACACCTTGCCCAGTTCGTTGGCCGCCTTGGCCGTCAGGTCGTCGTAGCTCTTCACCGCCTTGGCGCACGACTCGAAGTAGCGGCTCGCCTCGATCATGCGGGCCATCTCCACGATCACCTTCACGTTGGACCCCTCGAGATACCCCTGCTTCACCTCGGCCGCAGCCGGGGTGGTCGGCGCCTGGGGATCGGCCGGCACGAAGAGCCCGCCCCCCGCCTTGGAGAGCGCGTACGGTTTCGGGAAATCGATCTGGGCCAGGGTGCCGGCCGCGACGCCGTCCACGGTCACCACGCCGGTCGCCCCGATGTCGATGCGTCCGCCGGCCACGCTGATCGGGCCGTTCTTCCCCTGCACCTCATAGCCGTCCGCGTTTACCAGCCGCCCGCCGGCGCCGCGGTGGAAATTGCCCTGTCTGGTGTAGGCGGTCCCCTGCGGCGTGTTCAGCACGAAGAAGCCGTCCCCGTCCAGCGCCAGGTCGAGCACGTTGTCGCTTTTTTGCAGCGACCCGGCCGTGAAGTCTGTGAAGAACTGCTCGTTGCTGAAGACCGGACCCTGTGTCGGGTTTTTGACGGCGGCCAGCACGCTCTCGAACTGGATCTGATCACCCTTGAAGCCGGGGGTGCTGGCGTTGGCCAGGTTGTTGGAGATCACCTCGAGCCGGCGCAGCGCGGAGAGGTTGCCGGAAAGGGCTGCATACATGCCGCTGTTCATGCTCTCCCCCTCACGCGACGCGCTTCATCTTGCCGCGCAGCCTGATGATGGCCTGGCTGTGCAGCTGCGAGATCCTGGACTCCGTGAGATCGAGTACGGCGCCGATCTCCTTGAGGTTCAGCTCCTCGTAGTAGTAGAGGGTGACCACGATGCGCTCCTTTTCCGGGAGGTTGTCGATCGCCTCGGCGAGCCGCTCCACCGTCTGGCGGGCGATCAGCTGGCTCTGGGGGCTTTCGGTCCCCTTGTCCTCCAGGACGTCCAGAAGGCCGAAGGGGGCGCCGTCCTCGTCGTGCCAGGCGTCGTCCAGGCTCACGAAGGAGAGGAGGTGGATCTCCTCCAGCAGCCGGAAGTAATCCTTGAGCTCGAGCCCCATGGCGAGTGCCACCTCGTCGCTGGAGGGGTTGCGACCCAGGCGCTGTTCCAGCTGGCTGAACTCGCGCTCCAGCTTCTTGAACTTGTCCCTGAGACTCCTGGTGAGCCAGTCCTGGGCCCGCAGCTCGTCCATGATGGTCCCCCGGATGCGCTGCTCGGCGAAGGTCTTGAACTGCACGCCGCGTGAGGGGTCGAAGCGCTCGGCAGCCGAGATCAGCCCGATCACTGCGGCGCTCCTCAGATCGTCGCGGTCCAGGTGGGGGGGGAGCGAAGAGGCGATCCGGTCCACGATGAATTTCACCAGCGGGAGGTGGGAAACCACCAGTTCATCCCTGCTCAGGGGCACCCCGCGTTGCGCCTCCTGCTCGTACGCCTTAAGAAGACAGTTCATGATTCCTCCACTGCTTGCGTCCTGCCACCGGGTCAATCGGCATGGCAACAGCGCCGGACGACCCTGCTGCCGATATCTTCTGCGCCAGCGCCCGGAAACCGAGCGAGGCCTTCGCATCTGGGTAGAGACGGCAGAGAGCTCCGCGCCGCCGGACCGATTCCACGAGCATCTCGTCGTGGAGGATACATCCCGAGTAATCCATGGAGACCTGGAGAAAGCGTCCGGTGATCGCCGAGAGCTTGGCGAAGAGCGCTGCCCCCTCCTCCGCGTCGCGGCACATGTTGACCAGGATCCTGAAATGGAGCGAGCCGTCGCGGCCGGAGAGCGTTTTCACCAGCGCGTAGGCGTCGGTGATGGAGCTCGGCTCCGGCGTCACCACCAGCACGATCTCCCGGGCGACGGCGGCGAAGCTGGTCACGTTGGCCGAGATCCCCGCGCCGGTATCGATCAGGAAGAAGTCGAAACGGTCCTCGAGCTGCATCATCCCCTGCAGCAGCGAGAAGCGCTCGGTCGGGGAGAGCGAGGTGTACTGCTGCACCCCCATCCCCGCCGGCAGGATGCTGATGCCGGTCCCTCCGTCGATCACGTTCTCCTCGAGGGTCCTCTCCCCGGAAAGCACCTGGTTCAGCCGGTAAGGCGCCTCCTTGCCGAGCCGCAGGCAGATGTCCCCCACGCCGGCGTTGGCGTCGACGATGAGGACCCGCTTTCCCAGGGCCGCGAGCGACTCGGCGAGGTTCACCACCACCGAGCTCTTGCCGACCCCCCCCTTGCCGCTGGTGACCGAGATCACCCTCAACCCCTCGCGCATCTGGAGCCGGTCCAGGGCGTCGCTCCTTTGCCCTTTGGCCCGGCCCGCCAGCTGCCTGAGCGTATCTGCCTGATCTGTTGCGCCGTGTGATGCTGTCATCTGGCAGACTCCTTCACAACCATGGAGGCGAGCTTCCTCGCCGTGGCGACCTCGATATCCTCGGGCACCTTCTGCCCGGTGCTGAAATAGGAAAGCGGCATCTTGTGCTTCAGGTAGGTGTCGACGATGCAGCCAAAGCTCTTGCTCTCGTCGAGCTTGGTGAAGAGGAGCCTGGTGACCGGGAGCGTGCCGAAGGTGGCGATGATCTCGTCGATCTCGCGCGCCCTGGTGGTGGCCGACAGGCAGAGGTAGATGTCGATCCCCGCCTGGCACTCCAGATACCCTTTCAGCTCGTCGAGCCGCTCCGTGTCCTTGGGGCTTCTGCCGGCGGTATCGATCAGGATCAGGTCCTTGTCGGCATGCTTGGCCAGCGCCTTGGCGAGCTCCTGGGTGTTCCCGGCCACCTCCAGCGGAAGGTCCATGATCTTGGCGTAGGTCTTCAGCTGCTCGATCGCGCCGACCCTGAAGTTGTCGGTGGTCACCATGGCGACCGAGACCCGGCGGTTCAGGGCGTACATGGCGGCGAGCTTGGCGATGGTGGTGGTCTTGCCGACCCCGGTGGGGCCGACCACGGCGACCACCCTGGGACCGTTCTTCTTGATGCGCAGCGACCCCGAGCACTTGACCATCCCGGCCAGGGCCTCGGCCATAAGCGACCTCAGCTCCTCAATCCCCGCGCCGTCCTCGGCCGCCGGGCGGATCTGCTGCATCATGAGCTCCACCGCCGCGGTACCCACATCCTCGGCGCGCAGCTCATCGGCCAGAAGCCCCAGCAGGCGCTGCTCCTCCGGCGCCGGGGCGCTCTCCTGCCGCTGCGGCTGCGTGCCGACCAGCACCTCGAGCTGCTGCTGCAGCTGCACCGGCTGCCGCGGCACCGGCTGCTCCGCTGCCGCATCGGCCTGGGGGAAGGTCACCGTCTTGGGGAGCTGCTTATCCTTGCCGGAAACCGCGTGGTACAGGAGCTTCTTGATCTCCTCCAGCTCCTCCTTGGCGAAGGTCCTCGGCCCCTGTGCGGGCTCGGCAGCCGGTTCCGGCTGGGCCTGCTGGACCGGCTGCACCGGCTGGTAGGCCGGCTGCGGGGCCGGCTGAGCGCTCGCCTGCAGGGCGTCCTTGCGGGAGAGCGCCTCGATGCGCACCTTCAGCTCGCGCACCTCGCGGGCCAGCGGCCCCAGCATGGAGTTCTGGAACTCCTCCCGGGTGGAGAGCTCCCGCTCGGGGGGGGCGGGAGCCGGCTCCTCGCGGTACGGGTTGGGACGGCTCGGCGCCCTCGGCTCCAGCGCCGCGGTCACCTCGAAGTACGGCTTGCAGAAAAAGCCCAGGATCCCCTTGCGCCGCTCCTTCTTCGAGGAGAGTATCATGGCATCCAGCCCCATCTCGGCCTTCACCATCTTGAGCGCCTCCGACATCTCGCCTGCCTGAAAAGTCTTAACTAGCATTGAGCACCACCACGCCTAAAGATTGGATTTTTATGTTGGGCGGGATCTCGTTGTGCGAGATCACCGCCAGGTTCGGCATGAACCGTTCGGTAAGCTTTTTCACGTGTCGCCGTATGGTCGGCGAGGCCATCAGGACCGGCAGCGCGCCGGTGGCGTCGAACTGTTCCGCGTTGCGCCTGATGGCGGCCAGGATGCGCTGGGCGGCTCCCGGCTCGATGGCGAGGTAGCTCCCCTGCTCCGAGAGCTGGACCGCGTCGGCGATGGTCTCCTCCACCTCGCGGTCCATGGAGAGCACGCAGAGCGTGTCGTCCTCGCGCTTGTACTGCTCGACGATGTAGCGCCCGAGGCTCTGGCGCACGAACTCGGTCAGCATCTCCGGGTCCTTGGTCACCCCGCCGTAATCGGCCAGGGTCTCCAGGATGGAGCGCAGGTCCCGGATCGAGACGCTCTCCTTGAGGAGGTTCTTCACCACCCGGAGCACCGTGCCGAGGCTCAGCAGGGAGGGGACCAGCTCCTCCACCACCTTGGGCAGGGTCGCCGCGACGCCGTCCAGAAGCTGCTGCAGCTCCTGGCGTCCCACCAGTTCGTGGGCGTGCTTCTTGATGATTTCGCTGATATGGGTGGCGAGGATGGTGGTGTTGTCCACCACGGTGTAGCCGGAGACCTGCGCCTGCTCCCTCTCCTTCCCCTTGATCCAGACCGCCGGGAGCCCGAAGACCGGCTCGGTGGTCTTGATCCCCTCCAGCATCCCGGTGGCCCCCCCCGAATCCATCGCCAGGTACTGCCCGGAGAGCTCGCCGCCGCCGACCTTGGCGCCGTTGATCAGGATGTTGTACTCGTACGGCTTGAGCTGCAGGTTGTCGTGGATGTGGATCGGAGGGACGATGAACCCCATGCGGTCGGCGACCTGCTTGCGGATGGAGCGGATCCGGTCCAAAAGCTCCCCCTGCTGGCTCGCGTCCACCATCGGGACCAGGCCGTAACCTACCTCCAGCTCCAGCATGTCGAGCGGACGGATCGAGTTGATCTGATCCAGGTCCTCGTCGGCCGCCTGGGTCTCTGCCACCTCCTCGACCTGCCCCCCCTTCTCCACCGCCATCCTGCTGATCAGGTAGGAAACGCCCGACAGGAGAAAGAAGGCGAAGTGGGGCAGCCCCGGGATCATGGCGAACAGGAACAGCACGCCCGAAGCGACCTGGAAGGCCTTCGGGTAGTTCAAGAGCTGCCCCGCGATCTCGTGGCCGAAATTGTTCTCGTCGGCCGAGCGGGTGACGATGATGCCGGCCGCGGTCGAGATGATCAGCGCCGGGACCTGCGCCACCAGGCCCTCGCCGATGGTGAGGAGCGTGTAGTTGGCGAGCGCGGTATCGAGCGGCATCCCCTTCTGCCAGACGCCGATCACGAAGCCGCCGATGATGTTGACCAGGACGATCATGATGCCGGCGACCGCGTCGCCGCGCACGAACTTGCTGGCGCCGTCCATGGAGCCGTAGAAGTCCGCCTCGCGGGAGATCTTCTTGCGCCGGGCCTTGGCCTCCTTGTCGGTCAGCAGGCCGTTCGAGAGGTCGGCGTCGATCGCCATCTGCTTGCCCGGCATGGCGTCCAGGGTGAACCTGGCGGCAACTTCCGCCACCCGCCCGGCGCCCTTGGTGATGACCACGAAGTTGATGATGACCAGGATCAGGAAGATGACCGCGCCGACCACGTAGTTGCCGCCCACCACGAACTGGCCGAACGCCTTGATCACCCCTCCGGCCGCCTCGACACCCTCGTTGCCGTGCAGCAGGATCAGCCTGGTCGAGGCGATGTTCAGGGCGAGCCGGAACAGGGTGGTGACCAGCAGGATCGAGGGAAACACGGAGAAATCGAGCGGCTGCACCGTGTAGAGGCAGACCAGCAGGATCACGATGGCGATGGTGATGTTGGCCGCGAGGAAGATGTCGAGCATGAACGCCGGCAGCGGGATGATCATCAAGGAGAGTATCCCGATCAGGGCTATCGCCATGTAGATATCCGAATTCGAACTCTTGCTGCCTGTCGGGATCGCCAGGGCGTCCGCTGCGGTATTGGCCATTACTCAACTTTCCTTTGCCTGGTCTGGGGTTTCTCCGGCAAAGGACCCTGTGCAACCGGTGTGCCATCTCCCGGCAGTTTGTTTTCCGAGGCTCCCAAGGCCGGTAAACCTGAGGAAACGCGACATGGCGCGCCATTAAGGGAGGCACAGGGGGGCTCGGGAACGTCATTTTCTACCACCGCCAGTCAACTTTTTGACCGGCGTCAGGTTGATGTCGGCACCTTGCCGAACGGTTTTTCTATTGTAAAAATTCAGGTGAACCGTTATGTTTTCTAATTTCCCCTCCGGCCAGCAGCTTCGCGGCAGTGGGGCAGAGGCTCCGCCTTTGAAGCAGCGGGGCTGGGAGGCAGTGCCATCAAGCTCGCGGTAATCATTGCCGTCTTTTCCATCGTAGGAGATCCATGCGCACCACCACGCTTTTCACTTTTCTTCTCCTCCTGGCGGCGCTCCTCGGCGGCTGCACCAGCTACCTTCCGTCCGGCCGTTTTCCCCTGCCGGCCATGGCTCAGGAGAGCGTCAAAGTCGTGACCGTCCCGCTGCCGGTCATCGCCTCCAGCCCGAACGAAGGGGTTACCTATGGAGCCCTGACCGCTTTCCTGCTCCACAACGAGAAGGACGAAGTCTTCACCCTGATAGCGCCGCAGCTGAACCGCAACGACAACTTCGGCACCACGGCAACGCTCTACGGCGCCTTTTACCCCTCGCCGCTGCGAAGCTACGAGATGAACCTCTCCAAGTCGACCGAGGTGAACGAGGACTACGAACTGAGAGTGAGGGACCAGAGCCTGATGGAGCAGAAGCTGGAGCTGAACGGCTTCCTCTATGCGTACACCGACGGCTCCGCGCGCTTTTTCGGGTTCCAGTCCGCCAGCTTGCCGGAAGACGAGACCAATTTCGGCGACAAGGAGCTGGGCTTCACGATTTCGGCCGGATATCCGATCTGGGACAATACCCAGTTGTTCATAGGGGAGCGTTACAGGCAGGTGCGGATCGTAAAGGGGGCGGTGCAGAAGCTCCCCTTCATGCGCGACCTCTTCAGCCCCGATCAGGTTCCCGGCAGCGACCGGTTCAGGACCCATTCCCAGATGCTCTCCCTGGTTTACTCCACTCTGGATGCACAGCTGATGTCGAGCTCCGGAGTGCGAGCCAGGCTGACCGTGGAGGCAAGCCTGGATGCCCTGGGGAGCAGCGAAAGCTACCGGCGCTACGAGGCCGAGGTGAAGGGATATTATCCGGTCAGGGGTGAGCGCTTCATCAGCGTCGGGAGGGTCGCCTACAGTCAGACACGGGGAGAGCGGGTTCCTTTCCTGGAACGGAGCATCCTGGGCGGTGAGACCACTCTGAGGGGGTATGGCAGGAACCGCTTCATCGATAGCAGCTATCTGGTTTGCAACCTGGAGGAGAGGATCCGCCTGTTCCGCTGGGAGGTATTCGGCGTCCGGGCGGACTGGGAGTTGGCGCCGTTTCTGGATGTTGGCGGGGTAATGGAGTCGCTGGCCGATCTAAGAGCCGGCGATCTGGAGTTCAACCCCGGGATCGGAATTCGTGCCGTGGTAAGGCCAAATATTGTCGGGCGTCTCGATATAGGGGTCGGCCGAGAGGGCGCCGCCGTTTTCGTCGGGCTGGGGTATCCGTTTTAGAGGCAGAGGCGGGGCTAGGGGCTAGGGGCTAGGGGCTGGGGGCTGGGGGCTGGGGGCTGGGGGCTGGTGTAGTTAGGTAATCGGTAAGTCGGGTTCCGTAGGTCGGGTTAGCCCGAAGGGCGTAACCCGACGCGCAATCTACAATCATGCCAACCGGCTCCCCTGCCGTGTCCCCCTTCTCTCCAGCTCCCCATCGATGCAGTTCAGCACCTCGAATTTCTGCAGCGACCAAAGCGGCGCGATCAGCTCCTTCCGGTTGCCGTCGCCGGTCAGCCGCTGCACCACGATCCCCGGATCCAGCCTTTCCAGGAAGTCGCACACCAGCCCCACGTACTCATCCCGATCCAGCATCCGCACCCCTCCCTCCAGATACCGCTCCGCCAACCTGGTGCTCCGCATCACATGCAGCAGATGGATCTTCACCCCGTCCACCCCCGCTTCGTTGAGAAAGTCGGCACCCGACAGCATCTCCTGTCGGCTCTCCCCCGGAAGCCCCAAAATCACGTGGGCGCAGACCCTGATCCCCCGCGTCCTGCAGCCTTCCACGGCAGCCGTGAACGAGGCCAGATCGTGGCCGCGGCCGATGGCGGCAAGCGTCCGGTCCAAAGGCGACTGCAGGCCGAGCTCCAGCCAGAAATAGCAGCGCTCCGCATAGGAGGCGAGCAGTTCCAGGATTTCCTCGGGAAGGCAGTCCGGCCTGGTTCCGACGATGAGGCCGACCACGTCAGGCACGGCGAGCGCCTCGTCGTAGAGCGCCCTCAGCCGCTCGACCGGAGCGTAGGTATTGGAAAAGGACTGGAAGTAGGCGATGAAAAGCGCCGCCTTGTATTTGCGGACCATGACCTCCTTGGCGTGCTCCAGCTGCCCGGCGACATCGGCGCCGTGCAGAATGCCGAACGATCCCGAGCCCTTGCCGCCGCAGAAGATGCAGCCGTCCGTCCCGACGCTGCCGTCCCGGTTCGGGCAGGTGAACCCCGCGTCCACCGAGAGCCTCTGCACCCGGCAGCCGAACACCCTCTTCAACTCCTCAGAAAAACTGTTGTAGCGCTGCATCTATTTTCTCCTCCGTCTCTTCTATCACAAATTGACGGCGGAAGGCGAGCCCCTGATCCCGCGCTTCCGCAGGTCCCTCCCTGACACCTTAGCTCGCTTGACGCTAATAACGGGTTGCGTTAACATCTCATCTATGATCAAATCCTTCAAATCCAAGGAAACTGAAAAGGTTTTCAACGGAAGGTTTTCTGCCAAGCTGCCACAGACGATTCAACGTCTCGCGGCACGGAAGCTGGATTATCTAGACAGTGCAGACGAATTGGAGGACTTCAGATCTCCGCCAGGAAACCGGCTTGAAGCCTTAAAAGACGATCGCGCGGGACAATATAGCCTCCGCATTAACGACCAATGGCGTATCTGCTTTGTGTGGCGCGACAATAACGCATATGATGTCGAGATCGTCGACTATCACTAGGAGTATGTCTTATGAATAAAAGAGATTTCCCCCCTATTCATCCTGGAGAAATTTTGCGGGAGGAGTTTCTTATCCCCCTCGGCGTCAGCCAGTACAGACTTGCAAAGGAGATACACGTTCCTGCACGACGCATTAACGAAATCGTCCTGGAGAAGCGTGGCATCTCAGCCGATACTGCGCTTCGCCTAGGCCGGTATTTCGGCACAACGGCACAACTCTGGATCAATCTGCAGTCTCGATATGATCTCGAAGTGGCCCGTGACGCCATAGCGGATGAACTGGAAAAAGCAATAAAACCGCTTCAGAGTGCAGCCTGAGGTGGGGAACACTCCTCGCCTATGCAAGCACTGTGGTTTGGCCTGGGGAAATTGATATTGCTCCGGAAACCCTCTTTTGACGACTCTGTCCCACTGTAGTAGCGCGCCTGCTTCGGGAGCAGGGGGCCGGGGGTTCGAATCCTCTCATTCCGACCATAAAATTCAAGGCCTTTGGCTCACGCCAAGGGCCTTTTTTCGTAGGGCTCCGGTCCTTCTCCGGTCCTCGCAAAAGTTTCCTTGTACCGCATTGACTCTTTAGCGCCCCCCGCCCCCACGCACGGGCGCCCCCTCGAAAATCCCGCAAATACAACTACCTGCCACAACTACCTTAGCACCTCGCCGTTTGTGGGTCGGGTTCCTTCCTTTCCGGTCTCTCCGGTCCAATTCCGGTAACGATCCTGCGGTAGTCAGAATCCCCCTTGAAGGATATGCGGGTTGTCGAAGAGGACGCAGTGATACTCGCCTAATCCCGAGAATCATCTGCCTTACGGTATCCTCCAAGGAGCAGCATGCACAAGCGGCACAGGGACCAGGAATATCGACAATTCCACACGTTACCTTTTCAGGGAATATTTTTAGGAATATTTTTCTTGATTTTTAGCAAAGCCCGTGCTAAGGAAGTGCAACACAATCAGCACAAGGAGCTGTCAATATGGGTGACCAAACTGCGGCCTTACAAGAATTGAAACCCCACCTCCACCTGATCCGCGATGCAATTCAACAGGGTTTCGAGCAGTATTCCAGGGAGTACGGGAAGTTCTCCCATGTTCATGACATTCGGACTAAGGCCTGTATCATCCGTGACCACATTGTTGACAACATCAAGCGCAACTTTTCTAGAGTTCCTCAAGCCAAGACCATCCAGAAGCGTGGTTTGTTCCTCTTATGCATAAAGAGATATGCGTTTAGATTCAAAAAACTAGACTATCATCTGATGCCTTCTAACAACCCAACACTGCAATCGGTCGGGCTGCTTGGACAAATACCACTTCCTGGGGTACCGTCGTCTATCTACCTTGACGCGGGATATATCCCCAATAGTTTCTGGACCAATATTCACGACATTTTCATCACCTGCCATGAAGGCGAGAGCATTTCCTGGGCGCATTCCATCAAGGAGGAAGGAAGCACGCCGGCAGCTACCATTAGGACTCTGCCTGTCCAGAATGACGAAGACAACCGCAAGCGTCGTGCACGGCCAAAGCAAATACCCCAGAAAGAAGAGGTGACCGGCCATGACGGACAAGGTTAGACAATCAACCCCTACCCTCCCGGAACTGGCACAAAAAGTTAACCACCAAATGATTACCTTGGCGCGTGAGTCAAGGGGGCTGACACAATCCGAATTGGCCAAAATTCTTGGGGTGCAACAGGGGACAATTTCAAAAATCGAACAAGACCTAATGAGCATTAGCGGCGAGTTACTTTCAGGGTTATCCAAATCACTTGGTTACCCTGAAAGTTTCTTTTTTGAGAAAGCGCTGCTTTTTGCGCCAGGGCTCAGCCTCCACCGCAAGCGTTCGGCTCTACCAAAAAAGGCGCTGAACAGGATAGATGCTGTTGTCAACATCCAGAGGATTCACCTCCAAAAGTTACTTCTATCAGTAGATATTCCAGAGAACAACATCCCCTTCTACGAGGTGGAAGAGTTCGGTTCTCCTGAGCGAATCGCCCAAATGGTACGTCAAGCTTGGTATGTCCCTGCAGGGCCAGTAGACAATGTAACCAAGCTCATCGAAGATGCTGGCGGGGTTATTTATTCTTGCCGTTTTGATACCCATCTTATCGACGGCCTGAGTAGCTCAAACCTTCAAAGGCTTCCGCCGACTATTTTTGTCAACAGTAACTTGCTCGGGGACCGGCTAAGGTTCACATTAGCACATGAACTTGGTCATCTTGTGATGCACAGGTTTCCAACTGAGCACATGGAAGAAGAGGCAAATCAGTTTGCATCTGAGTTCCTGATGCCCGCTAGCGATATAAGGCACCAGTTATCCTATATGACCCTACAGAAGCTAGCTGGCCTCAAGCCATTCTGGAAGGTATCAATGGGTGCGCTCCTTACTCGGACAGCGAGCTTGGAGCAGATCACGCCCCGGCAAGCACAGTACCTGTGGATGCAGATCTCAAAGGCAGGCTACCGCCTTAGAGAGCCAGCAGAACTTGACATCCCAATCGAGAAACCTTCTCTTGTTCGGGAACTTATCGACATCCACATCGAAGATTTGGGTTATTCACCGCAAGAAGTTATCGACATGCTATCTCTGTCTCGTCAAGATTTTACTGACTACTACCTCGATCGGAGACTTCGGCTTGTACATTAACGCTACAAGGATTCCCGTTTGCAATCGGGTGTAGCCTTCTTTTTCCTCAATCAGGAGAATCCATAGTGAATTTAGAGCAAGTCCAAGGCATACTTACCGGCAATGGTTACATGGTGGACGAGATTAAGCCTATTGGTTATGGCCAACAGATCAAATTCACTAATGGGTCGACCGTCAACGTCTACGACTCAGGCAAAATCGTTGTAGGAGGAAAAGACCAGGAGAATGTAAAGGCACTTCTAGGCCTGTTGCCGGGGGGGCAAGCCGCCGTACCCGTACAGGCTGGAATCGTGCGCGGGAATAACAGGGTCTTTGTGGTCTATGGCCACGATGAGCCGGCGCGGACTCAACTAGAAGCCATGTTGCGCCGCTGGGGTATGGAACCGTTAATCCTTGATCAACTCCCCTCAGAAGGGCAAACCATCATCGAAAAGCTCGAAGCATACACTGCGGATGTCCAGTTTGCGGTGGTGCTTGCCACCCCCGATGACAAGGGTCACCGAGCGCAGCACCCAGACGAAACTGCTTACCGAGCAAGGCAGAATGTGGTTTTAGAACTTGGGATGCTTCTCTCAAAACTAGGGCGCAGGCGGGTCGCGATTCTCCTCAAGCAGCAGGAGAACATGGAAAGACCTTCTGATATCCAGGGCCTGATCTACATTCCCTTCAAGGATGACCTCGCAAAAGAGGCTGGGCTGATTCTTGCCAAAGAAATGTGCGCTCAAGGATATAATATCGATGTCGCACGGATCTAGCAGCCACGGCAACTAGATTGGGTTTGGGGACACCGTCATAGCCTTTTACTCGGGACCTAAAACCATGGAAGGCGAAGAAGCTTGCTGCTTCGCGTTCGATACCCTATTCTCCAGATGAGGAAGATTATGGACCGGCTTTACATTTTCTGTGCAGTTTTTGCGACATCCCTTATCGGCCTGGCAAGTATTGCTCGCAATAAACGAGGGATTGGAAGACTGCGCCAACTCGCACAAGATTATCAAGCTCGACTGGGGCGTTACATTTCTAGCGGAGGCAGCGACAGTGACAGCTATTCTTGGCTAACACAAAGAGCGCCGGCGATGCAAAGGCAGCTAGGGAGGACTGGCATTTTGGCTGCTTTCCGTCCTCCTTTCGCCGATTTCCAGTACACAAATTACCAGATACTTCTCAACATGCTGCCAGAACTTCGAAAAGCTTTTGTAGATTCCTATGCCCTTGGCCGATTAGCTAGCGAATACGGAGCAACAGTTCAGGAAACCATGCTCCGCCATCTAGGGGAGATTGACGAATGTGAGACGAACCTTGGCAAGGAGGTACGAAACCCGTTCGTTTGGCTTCGCGAAGGAGCCCGTACAATTCTGGCAATCCCTCTATACCTGCTCCAGTGGTTTGGCATCATAAGCGAATCCATAACTGATAAGGTGACTGGCAATTTCATCTTCCGCATGTTGTCCTCGGTCGCTGTCATTGTCGGCTTTATCGGATCAGTCATCACCATAGTTTTGGGTTGGGAGCAGTTCTCAAGGATGATGAATATATCCTCGTTCTCATCATTCCTCACCCAACGGCAGGTCCATGGAGTGCAAACTCCCTCTACTACGCACCAGACCACACAGACCTCGTTACAACCTAACCCTAGTGCTGCTGCGGCCCCCAACACAGCCTCGGGCTCACAGGCCCCCTCGCGAATCAACCGCTGACTGGAGCAAGAAGGGTAAAAAATCTCCCTGCCATCTTTCAGGGCAGGGAAGGTGAGAAATTGGCCCTATACCGGAAACATGGACTGGACTTGTATCCCGATCCCACTGGACGCCCTATGGACATTTCAGGACCTATATGAAGGTGCAAGACATCGCAAAACCGCTTATGCATCTCAAGGAGCTGCGCACACTGCACGGCTTCCGAGCTGAGACATTGGCTCCAGATCTCGCATTCATTGGGCTCGTCGATGATGTAATCGATGCAACTGAGGAAGCACTTGATCTGGTCGCCGGTCCTCGACCGCATCGTGCATACGCGATGGTTAGGGTTGCGTTTGAGGCGGCGCAAAGACTCATAGTGCTCGCCACATCGGACGATTATGTCCATCTCGGAACCCGTGCTTGGCTTTATTACGTCGGAAAGGATGAGGCACTTGGGGGACGGTCCCGCAAAAACGACAAAATCATCGATTACCGCGACAACATCGTGGAGACGTGGGCCTTACGCTATAAGGACGCGCATGCTGTAGTGCAGGAAGAAATCGCAGCGCTCAAAAAGTTAAAAGGACCTGACAATTTCCTTGGGAAAGACATGGCGGGTGCCGTTGCCACAGCCTATGAAGTCCTGGGAAAGGCCTTCGGGACCGATGTCCCAGGTGATGTCGCGGAAGTCACGCGGACGGCATACCGCGCACTCTGCCGCGATACGCACGCCTGCCTTAGATTGGAACCACGGGGGGTCGCAATCGACAGCGACGGTTTTGTTGACATAGTGAAACGGGAGCGGAACGTTTCAGAAATCCAAAAGGGCGTAGCGACTGGCCTCTCCTCTTCCTTGGGTGAGGCTACAACGGCTGTCCAATTCAGAATTCAGCGACGAAGAGACTCCAGTTTGGTAGCCATCCGTACTGCGGTCGATGAATATTCTGGCAAAACTGATGACCAATTCCGGCGAGACTTCGGACTATTCCTGCTCGAACGAGGGCTAGCCAACGCTACACAAGTATTTACAGGGATGCCACTCCACAACATTGCTGTGCTTCCTGACGGTACGGTGTCATCGTCAACGACGATCGGCGCTGATGATGAAATTTTCATGGCTACATTTGACTTCAAAGGTGAATGCGCAGACCAGATTCTTGAGCAACTACGCCAGGAGTTTCCGAGTATTGATCTCCCCGACCGCCATTCCGGTGAGCGACGAGTCCTCCATTTGCCTAACCCCTTCATAGCGACGCTCGCAGCATCAATCGGCTACTTTCGGCACACTGATCAGCGACAATTAAAACTCCCGCCTGACGACAATTATAATTCCCGAAAATCTTAAGGGAATTATAGACTCCGTCCTTCTTTTCCAGAGGGAGGGAGGATGGTCGACAACCAACAGGTACGGAGG
>Ga0209317_1000176_pt1 | contig 87010 bp, 66 predicted proteins | sample RifGroB2_FD_183994 | JGI IMG/M metagenome (GOLD analysis project Ga0209317, IMG submission 183994) | Soil microbial communities from Rifle, Colorado, USA - Groundwater B2 (SPAdes) (version 2) | ecosystem: Environmental > Terrestrial > Soil > Unclassified | place: Rifle, Colorado | collected...
CCAGGGTGAATACCGCGCCATCGTCGACGGCGTGAACCGGACCCTCGACATGGTGGTGGACAAGAACGACTGGTACGAGGCGATCATCGACGCGGTCCCCTTCCCGATCCACGTGACGGACAACGACATGAACTGGACCTTCCTGAACAAGCCGTTCGAGCAGCTGCTGGTCAAGGAAGGGCGCATCAGGGACCGGGTCACCGCCCTGGGGCTCCCCTGCAGCAACGCCGCCGCCAACATCTGCAACAACGACGGGTGCGGCATAAAGCAGCTCCACAAGGGGGTCACCGAGAGCTTCTTCGACTGGTGCGGCTCCGGGTGCAAGCAGGACACCTCGTACCTCGTGAACCGCAAGGGGGAGAAGATCGGCTACGTCGAGGTGGTCCAGGACCTGACCGCCATGATCAGGAACCGGGACTACACCAAGACGGAGATCGAGCGCATGGCGGCCAACCTGCAGCTTCTGGCCGAAGGGGACCTGGACCTGAACTTCGCCCTAGGGCAGCCGGACCAGCACACCAGGGAGACCCACGGCGATTTCGCCAAGATCAACGACAGCCTGAAGAGCGTCAAGCAGGCGATGGATCACATCATCTCCATCACCAAGGAGATCGCCGACGGCAACCTGACCGTTCAGGTGACGCCGCGTTCCGCCAAGGACGAGATGCTCAAGGACCTGGCGGCCATGGTGAAGAAGCTCTCCGACGTGGTGCTGGACGTGAAGATGGCGGCCGACAACGTGAGCTCGGGGAGCAAGGAGCTCGCCGCCAACGCGGACAACACCTCGCAGGGGGCCACGGAACAGGCGGCATCCGCGGAAGAGGCATCCTCCTCCATGGAGCAGATGAGCGCCAACATCAGGCAGACGGCCGACAACGCCATGCAGACGGAGAAGATCGCCGTGAAGTCCGCCGAGGACGCCCAGGAAGGGGGCAAGGCGGTGGCGGCCACCGTCGCGGCCATGAGGGAGATCGCCGGCAAGATCTCCATCGTCGAGGAGATCGCCCGGCAGACCAACATGCTGGCGCTCAACGCGGCCATCGAGGCGGCGCGCGCCGGCGATCACGGCAAGGGGTTCGCCGTGGTGGCTGCCGAGGTGAGAAAGCTCGCAGAGCGCAGCCAGAGGGCGGCGGGCGAGATCTCCACCCTCTCCATCTCCAGCGTGGACATCGCCGAAAAGGCCGGGGCGCTCCTGGGGAGCATCCTCCCCAACATCCAGAAGACGGCGGAGCTGGTGCAGGAGATCAGCGCGGCGAGCAAGGAGCAGGACGGCGGCGCCGGGCAGATCAACCAGGCGATCCAGGTCCTGGACCAGGTGATCCAGAAGAACGCCGCGGTCGCCGAGGAGATGGCCTCCACGGCAGAGGAGCTCTCCTCGCAGGCGGCCCAGCTGCAGGGGACCATATCCTTCTTCAACGTGAACGACGACTCCCTGCCCGACCATGGCGCCAGACTGCCGAGCGCCCCGCGCACCCCTGCCAAGGCCCTGACCTACGCCGGGGCCAAGGGGTCGTCGCGGGAGCGCTGGAAGGAAGGGGCGGCAGCCAAGGGGGTCGCGCTGAAGCTCGACCACGAGGATTTCGAGCGGTTCTAGGTCGCCCCACGCACACCCAAGCCCTCCCCTTGACGGGGAGGGCGTTTTCTCAGGCTACAAAGCGGCCGGTCGGATAAGGGATTAACTCATGGGCATTCCCAGGAAATTTGGCACGCTGAGCCTCAAGGCGCAGCTTGTGGCGGCGGGCACGGTGCTCGCCCTGACGTTCGGATGCATCGGCAGTTTCGGCATCGTGAAACTGCGTGAGCTGCACGCCTCCGCAGACCGGGTCTACCGCACCGAAACCGGGGCGCCGGCCCGGCCGGGGGAACAGATTGCCGCAGAGGGTGCGCGGCGGGGGCATCGGGAACTGGCGGCGGGCACGGAGAGGATCATGCTCGCCGCACTTTTTTCGGGTCTGTGCGCAGCACTCGGGGTGGGACTATTGCTCAACCGCTCGCTGCGGCGCAGGCTCGGGGGGGACCCCGGGCAGCTGGCCGAGCTGGCCGGCAGGGTCGCCGCCGGCGACCTCACCCTCCCCGCCGGTCTGAAGACGACCGGCCGCGACAGCGTGCTGGCCGCCATGACGCAGATGGTGGCGGCGATCGGGGAGCAGCTGCGCGACACGGAGCTTTTGGCCGATGCCGCAAAAGCGGGCGATCTCGGCAGGCGCGCCGAGCCGTCGCGGCACCAGGGGGAGTTCAGAAGGAGCATAGCGGGTCTGAACGGCGCCCTGGAGGCGGTCGCCGCCCCGGTCCGCGACGCCTCCCTGCGCCTGGGCCGGCTAAGCCGCGGCGAGATCTGTGCCGGGCCGCAGCCGGCATGCGCCGGCGATCTCGCCTCGCTGCAGCAAAACCTCGACCTGTTCAGGGGAGCAAACGAGACGCTTTACGCGGACCTGGAGGCCATGTGCGCCGCCTCCCGGCAGGGGCTTCTCTCCACGAGGATCGACGCGCAGAGGCACAGCGGTTTTTTCGCCGGGACCGCGCAGCTAGTGAACGACTCCTTCGACAACCTGACGGCGCCATTGCGGGTCTGCACGGATTACCTGGAACAGATCACTGACGGCGAGGCGCCGGAGATGATCACCGAGCAGTACCCGGGGGAGTACCAGGGCGTCAAGCAGGGGTTAAACCGCCTCGTCGACACCATGAACGGGGTGCGCGGCGAACTCGGCGCGCTGATCCGGGCGGTGAACGGCGGCGACCTGGAGGCGAGCGGCAACGCCGCCGCCTTCAAGGGGGAATGGGCCCGGACGGTCCAGGGTATGAACGATCTCATAGACGGCTTCCGGACGCCGCTTGGCGTGATCGCCCACGGCCTGGAAAAGATCAGCAACGGCGAGATCCCGCCCCGGATCACCGAGCAGTTCGGCGGCGCCTTCGACGGGATCACGAACAACTTCAACAACTGCATCGTCGGCTTCGAGGGGCTGGTGGAGGCGAACCGGGTGCTGCAGAAGCTCGCCGTCAACGACCACTCGGACCGGGTGGCGGGGAGCTACACGGGGATCTACGCCGAGCTGGGACTGGCCGTGAACGAGGTGCGCCAGCGGCTCATGAATGCCGCCAAGACGGCCAACCTGATCGCCCGCGGCGACCTGAGCGACCTGGACTGGTACCGGACCATCGGCGGCGGGACGGGACGGCGCTGTGAAAACGACAACTTCGCCCCCGCCCTGACCGCCATGATGGAGGCCATCTACGCACTTCTGGAAGACACCAGCATGCTCGCCAACGCGGCCATCGAGGGGGACCTCATGACCCGGGCCGATGCCGGCAAGCACCAGGGGGAGTTCCGCAAGATCATCGAGGCGGTGAACGACGCGCTCGACGCGATGGTGGGGCCGATCTACGCCACGGCCGAATCGGTCTGCCGGCTGGGCATGGGAGAAATCCCGGAAGAGATCGGCGACGGGTTCAAGGGGGACTTCAACGACATCAAGGAGAGCCTCAACAACTGCATCGGCAACGTGAACAGCCTGATCGTCGACGTGAACATGCTGGTCGAGGCCGCCACGCAGGGGAGGTTCGACACCAGGGCCGAGGCCGGGCGGCACAGCGGCGATTTCCAGCAGATCGTGGCGGGGATCAACAAGACGCTGGACACGGTGGTGGAGAAGAACGCCTGGTACGAGGCGATCATCGACGCGGTGCCGATGCCGCTGCACGTGACGGACCTGGAGATGAACTGGACCTTCATGAACAAGGCGTTCGAGAGACTTCTGGTCGACGCGGGGCAGATCCGGGACCGCGACACGGCCTTCGGGCTGGCCTGCAGCAACGCCGCGGCCAACATCTGCGGCACCGAGGGGTGCGGCATCAGGCAGCTGAACCGGGGCAATCCGGAGAGCTACTTCGACTGGCACGGCTCGAAATGCAAGCAGGGGACCTCGCACCTGGTGAACCGCAAAGGCGAGACCATCGGCTATGTCGAGGTGGTGCAGGATCTGAGCGCCGTCTTGAGGGCGAAGGAGTACACCCAAAAGGAGGTGGACCGGCTGGCCGACAACCTCATGCTCCTGGCCAGGGGTGATCTGCACTTCGACCTGGAACTCGCCGCAGCCGACCGCTACACCGAGGAGGCCCACGGGAACTTTGCCAGGATCAACGACAGCCTGAGGCAGGTGAAGGGGTCGCTCGAGGAGATCACGGCACTCTCCAAGGAGATCGCGGACGGCAACCTGACGGTCACCGTTGAGCCCCGCTCCCCCGAGGACGAACTGATCATAGCCCTGTCCAGCATGGTGTCGAAGCTTGGGGGTGTGGTGAACGACGTCAAGAGCGCCGCGGACCGGGTGGCGGCGGGAAGCAGGGAGATGAGCGGCAACGCCGGGCAGATGACCGATGGGGCCGCCGCCCAGGCGTCGTCCGCCGAGGAGGCCTCCTCCTCCATGGAGCAGATGAGCGCCAACATCAGGCAAAACGCGGACAACGCCATGCAGACCGAGAAGATCGCGGTGAAGTCGGCCGAGGATGCCCAGGAAGGGGGCAAGGCGGTGGCGGCCACCGTCACCGCCATGAAGGAGATCGCGGGGAGGATCAACATCATCGAGGAGATCGCCCGTCAGACCAACCTGCTCGCGCTGAACGCGGCAATCGAGGCGGCGCGGGCCGGCGTGCACGGCAAGGGGTTTGCCGTCGTCGCCTCGGAGGTGAGGAAACTCGCCGAGCGGAGCCAGCGGGCGGCGGGGGAAATCTCGCAGCTGTCCGTGTCCAGCGTGGAGATAGCGGAAAAGGCGGGGTCGCTATTGGGCGCGATCCTCCCCAACATCCAGAAGACGGCCGAACTGGTCCAGGAGATCAGCGCCGCCAGCAAGGAGCAGGACGGCGGCGCGCAGCAGATCAACCAGGCGATCCAGATGCTCGATCGGGTGACCCAGCAAAATGCGGGGAGCGCCGAGGAGATGGCCGCGACCGCCGGGGAACTGGCCAGCCAGTCGGAGAAGCTGCAGAGTTCGGTCGCCTTCTTCAAGACCGCCGCCCAGGCGTCGGGCGAGCGCGCCGCGACCAGGGCGCAGGGGGGGTCAAGGCAGGTTCCGGCCCTGACCCGCAGCGGTCATGCCGGCGCGGCGGATCAGGGCCGCGAGAAAAAGAGGCAGGGGTGAGGGGTGAATGCCGTGGGGGCGAACCTGGTGTCCGCCCCGGTCACCCGATGTTGCGCAGGATCTCCCGGGCGATGATGAGCCGCTGGATCTCGTTGGTCCCTTCGTAGATCGAGGTGACCCGCACGTCGCGGGCGTAGCGCTCGACCGGGAAGTCGCGGCTGTAGCCGTAACCTCCCAGCATCTGCACGGCACTGTAGCAGGCCCTGTTGGCCGCCTCGCTGGCGTACATCTTGGCCATGGAGGCCTCCTTGGCGAACAAGCGGCCCGTCTCCTTGCGGAAGGCGGCGTTCATCAACAGGAGGCGGGCAGCCTCCAGTTCCGTGCCGGCGTCCGCGATCATCCACTGGATCGCCTGGAAGTCGCAGATCTTCTGGCCGAACTGGGACCGCTCGGTGCTGTACCTGGTGGCGAACTCCATGGCCGCGAGCCCCACCCCCAGGGCCAGCGAGCCGATGCCGATCCGCCCGCCCGCCAATTCCCCCGCCGCAATCCGGAAACCGTCGTCGAGTTCCCCCATCAGGGCCTGTTTCGGGATCCGGCAGTTGTCGAAGACGAGCTCGCTGGTCGCCGCCGCGTGCTGACCGGTCTTCTCCTCCTGCCTGCCGACCGTGAGCCCCGGCGTCCCCTGCTCGACCAGAAAGCAGCTGATCCCCTTCCCCTTGGGAGCCCTGGGGTCCGTGACGGCCCAGACCACGAACAGCCCGGCATAGGGGGCGCTGGTGATGAACACCTTGGAGCCGTTCAGGAGCCAGTGGTCTCCATCGCGTGTCGCCGTGGTGGTCATGCCGGCCGGGTCCGAGCCGGCGCCGGCCTCGGTCAGGGCAAAGCTTGCCGCCGCATATTCCCCCGAGCAGATGCGAGGCAGGTAATCCCGCTTCTGCTGCGGCGAGCCGACCGACTGGATCACCTCGCAGACCATGTTGCTGACCGAGACGGTCACCGCCGTGGACGCGCAGGCCCGGGCGATCTCGGTTATCGCCAGGCTGAAAGCGACCGCGCCCGCATCCGCGCCGCCGTACTGCGCAGCCACGTTGAGCCCCATGAATCCGAGCTGCGCCAGCTTGCGCAGGTTGGCGAGGAAGGCCGGCCGGTCCCCCTCGCGATCGAGCTTTGCCGCCAAAGGCTCCAGCTCTGCCCGGGCGAAATCGCGCGCCGTATCCTGGATCAGCTTCTGTTCTTCGGTCAGATCGAGATTCATCGCCAACTCTCCTCGGGATACGACAATCGGGCGCATGACATGATGATCCGCCGCTGCCTGCGGCAAAGGGGTGCCGTGACGCGTGACTTGCTAACCGGCACCCCCCTGCCCGTTCAGCCGCTCGGCGACGATCTCGGCCAGGTCCCGCACCTGCAGTTTTCCCTCGCAGTCGCCGGTCTTGATGCCATCCTCGAACATGGTCAGGCAGAAGGGGCAGTTGGAGACGAGCAGCGGCGCCCCGGTAGCCTCGGCCATCTTGACCCGCGCCACGTTGATCCGCTCGCCCAGTCTCTCCTCCGCCAGGATCCGCCCGCCCCCGGCGCCGCAACAGAAGCTTTCATATCCCGACTTGTCCATCTCGCTGATCCGGCCGCCGGCCGCCTTCAGGACGTCGCGCGGCTCCCGGAACAGGTCCTGGTAGCGCCCGATGTAGCAGGAGTCGTGGTAGGTGTAGTCGAACGGCTTGGCGTCGAGCGGCAGGCGCCCGTTTTCCATCAGGCGGTCGATGAACACCGTGTAGTGTTCCACCTCCAGGTCGAGCCCCAGGTCGCGGTAGTCGCGTCCCAGCGTGTTCAGGCAGTGGGGACAGGTGGCGACGATCTTCTTGACGCCGTAGGCCTTGATCCGCTCGATGTTCTCCCGGGCCGTCATCTGGTACAGGTACTCGTTGCCCAGCTTGCGCAGCGGCTCGCCGCAGCATTTTTCCTCCTTGCCGAGGATGCCGACCCGGACTCCGGCGGCGGCACAGATCTTGACGAAGCTTTTGGCCACTTCCTGGTTGCGTCTGTCGAAGGATGCGTAGCAGCCGACGAAGTAGAGGATATCGACCTGCGCGCCGTCGCAAAGCTGCGGGACGCCGAGCCCCGCGGCCCAGTCGCCGCGGCTCGCATAGGCCGAGCCGAAGGGGTTGCCGTTCACCTCCAGGTTGTTGGTGGCCGCCATGACCTCCGTGCCGGGGAATTCGCCCAGCATGAGGGAGAGGTTGCGCCGCATGTCGATGATCTTGTTCACGTGCTCGATATCGGCCGGGCAGATCTCCTGACAGGCACGGCAGGTGGTGCAGGCCCAGAGGACGTCGCGCCCCACCGTCTCGATCAGGCTCCCCCCGGGATTTGCGAAGGCGACCTCCCCAATCTGCTGCACGACCAGCATCGGCGAGAGCGGCTTGCCGGTCGCCCAGGCGGGGCAGCGGTCCTGGCACCTCTTGCAGCTGGTGCAGGCGTCGGCGTCAAAGATGTCCTTCCAGGCGAGGTCGGCCGTCAGGTCGACGCCGAATTTTTCGACCCCATCCTCCTCCAGGTCGATGGTCGCGATGGACCCCTTCTCGCGCAGGTCGGTGAACAGGTAGTTGGCCGGCGTGGTGAAGAGGTGGCGCAGTTTGCTGCGCGGGATGGCGACGATGAACCCCATGGCCAGCAGGAAATGGAGCCACCAGCCGATCTTGTGCATGTCGCGCAGTGCCTGGTCGCCGAACCCGGCGAACCGGTTGGCGACCAGAAGCCCGATGGGCGACAGGCGGGCCAGCTCCGGGTTGCTGCGCAGCTCGGTGGCGGCCATGCGCCACCCCTCGACCAGGAAGCCGGTCACCAGGATGGCGGCGAGCAGGATGTGGATCAGGTAGTCGTCGCGGATGGTCTTGAGTCCCTCCGGCCTGACCAGGAAACGGCGCAGCGCGAGTCCCAGGAGCATGGCCAGGGCGACCATGCCGGCCAGGTCCAGGACCAGGGAGTAGATCTTGTAGAAGGTCCCCTTGAGGATCACCAGGTCGAAGAGCGGCTGGGTGAGATCGGCCTGCAGCATGATGAGCAGCGTGCCGATGAAGAGCAGGACGAAGCCCCAGAAGAAGAGCGCGTGGGGCGCCCCGGGTCCCGGCACGCGCAGCACCTTGAGCTGGCCGAAGAGGTTCCTGGCGCACAGGGCGAGCCGCAGGCCGAGCCGGTCCAGACGGTTCAGCGCCTTTGCCTGCCGGTACACGAGCAGCCGCCGGTAGAAGCCGTAACCGCACAGGGCCAGGGTGATCAGCGTGAACAGGTACATGGGGAGCAGCACCCCGTGGCCGACGTTCCAATAGATTTCTCTGGTAGCTTCCATCCGATCTCCCGTCGAAAGAACTTTTCCACAAGTCATGCCGTCACGGCAGCCATTTGCCGGCAGGGGCGCATAAAGGTTTAAAATTCGTGTCCCATGCGTGTCATTCGTGGCCAGGTTCCGTTCAGTTTTCCAGCGCACAAGGTACATCCGCTCGAAAGCGTAATCAACAAGAAATCGACAATGCCGGGCCGTAGCGCGGCGCGACCGTGCAATAAACAGTAAGAGTCGACAATCATTACATTTTGTTGTTGCGCACAACGGCAGTTGTGTCGTAATATCGCAACGCGGACCCACCACGCACCCCCCTTCAACGAATTGAGAGAACAGATCATGGCGACGAACCTGCGTCTAGGCTACAACTTCATCCGGCTATCCCTGGTAGGCGGCGTGATCCTTTCCCTTGCCGGCATCTACGCCATCTCCCAGATCATCGCACTAGGCGGCGGAAACCAGATTTCCCAGCGCTACGCCTACACCACCCTGATCATACTGGCGGCCAACGGCATCCTGCTCGCCGCCGTCTTTGCCGTACTTGCCGCCAGAAAGCTGGCCCAGCGGGTGAAGGTCGTGGCAGGTGCCCTGAACCGCGGGGCGGACGGGGATCTGACCACGCGCCTGGCGGTCGCCTCGGACGACGAGTTCGGCAACCTGAACGAGAACTTCAACGTGATGATGGAGAAGCTTTCGGGTGTGGTGAGCAGGGTCAGCCAGTCCATCGCCGAACTGAGGCAGATCGCAGCCGACATCAACGACGTCGCCAAGAACGGGCTGACCGCGGCGGAACTCCAGTCCGACGGGGTCGACGCCGCCTCCGATGCCGTGCAGCAGATCAACCAGGCGGTACTCCAGATCGTGCAATGGGTGGAGGGGCTCTCCAACTCCGCCACCAGCAACTCCTCCGCCATACTGGAGCTCTCCGCCAGCATCGAGGAGGTGAACCAGCACGTCGAGGCCCTGGGGAGCGCCGTCGATGAGGTGAGCGCCTCCATCATCGAGATGACCGCCGCGGAAAAGCAGATCGGCGAAAGCGCCAACAGCCTGATGAACGAATCGACCACGGCCTCCTCCCTGGTCGACGAGCTGGACGTATCGATCAAGCAGGTCGGGGAAAACGCCCTGCAGACCGCCGCCATCTCCCGGACGGTGCGCAAGGACGCCGAAGACGGCAGGGAAGCGGTCGAGGCGACCATCGCCGGCATCGGCGAGATCAAGAGTTCCTCCCGCTATACGGTCGAGGCGATCGAGAACCTCGCCGTGCGCGCCGTCGACATCGGCAAGATCCTCTCGGTGATCGACGAGGTGGCGGAGCAGACCAAACTGCTGGCGCTCAACGCCTCTATCATCGCGGCCCAGGCCGGCGAGCACGGCAAGGGTTTCGCGGTGGTGGCCGAAGAGATCAAGGAACTGGCCAGGCGCACCAGCAAGTCGACCCAGGAGATCGCGGGGATCACCAAGGGGGTGCAGGAAGAGACCCAGCGCGTGGTGACCGCCATCAAGCTGTCCGAGCAGCGCATCGTCGAGGGTGAGAAGCTGTCGCAGCGCTCGGGTGAGGCGCTGCACAAGATCGTCTCCGGCGTGCAGCAGGCGACCGGGCAGGTGAACGAGATCGCGCAGTTCACCGAGGCCCAGTCCCGTTTGAGCCAGAACATGAGTCAGGCCATGCAGCGCGTCGCCGACATGGTGCGCCAGATCGCCAGGGCCACCCGGGAACAGGGGCGCGGCAGCGAGCAGATCATCTCCGCCGTGCAGCGCATGAAGGACGTCACCGGCCAGGTCCGCATCTCGACCCGGGCCCAGAGCGAATCGAGCAACCACATCGTCCGCAGCACCGAGGAGATCACCGAGACCATCGGCAACGTCAGGAAGGCGTGCGAAGACGAGGCGGCCAGCTCCAAGATGATCGTGCAGGCGATGGAGGACATCCAGCGCTCGTCGCAGAGCAACGTGGAAACCACCCGCGTCATGAACGGCGCGGTGAGCGGGCTGTCGCGCCAGGTGGCGCTTTTGCAGCAGAAGATGGCTGGATTTACCTACGACCAGAAACAGGAAGGATCACAGGAGAAGTGATTATTCACCCTCCCCCGCTCCCGGCAAAGGGAGCGGGGGGCATCTGCCTCACCCGCCTCGTCTCACCTCTCCACCCGCACCACACCCGCGCCTCAATAGCCGCCGAACAGCGGGCCCGCGTCGAACCTGCGCTTCCAGTCGTCGTACCCGATCACGTAGTTGTAGCCGCACACGGTGGAGAGCCGGTGATTGCCGGTGATCTCGCGGATCACCTTCCCACCCGCGATGGTGAGGCCGGCAGGGCCGAAGGGGTTGTACTTCATGGCGTCGCCGTCAAGAAAGACATAGTCGCAGATGAAGAGCACCTCCTCGAAGATGTAGCAGGTGAAGCCGGGGGTGTGTCCCCCGACATGGTAGGCCGTCAGGCCGTCGTGGACGAAGTTCGCCGCAAAGGTGACATCGAAGGGAAAGGGGCGGCAGATCTCGTGTGCCGAGTCTTCGCGGTGGATGCAGACCTCCGCGCCGAAGAGATCCCGGTACAGGTTGCAGGCGCCCAGGAAGTGGTGGTGAGTGAAGAGGATGGAGTCCGTTCTGGGGAGCGAGGCGTCGAAGGACGACGGGCAATCGATCCAGCAGGAGCCCTGTCCGGTCTCGATCCGGTAGGCTGCGTGCTCGATGCCGAGCGCCGGCTGGGAATTGAGCCTGGTGACCTTGTCGGTCACGTGAGTGGCCGCGACATGGTAGCGGGCAGAGCAACCTTGAGCGGTCAAAAAGTGTGTGTCGGCGGCGCCGCAGAAGGGACAGTTGGCGGGATGGAACCCGATCATGTTGAAGCCGCAGACCAGGCAGACGTACTGTTCGCGATTCATGCAAGCCTCCGTAACGAAATTACCAAGACTTGATTATCGCAGCTAAAACGGCGACGGCAATGTGTGCTGCAGAATTCGACTGCCCGCCGCGCCGACTCCCCACTCCCTCCCCCCTCCGGCGGGGCACTGTGGATTAAGTTAAGCTCTTGCTGCTGCTTAGCTCCCCCTCCCTTGATGGGAGGGGGCGGGGGGGAGGGCGAGGCTTGAACGAGCTTTCACCCTCTCCCCGGCCCTCCCCCATCAAGGGGGAGGGGGCTTGTCCAGGTGCGCAATGTTGGCAGTGATCGTTAACTTAATGGCAGTGCCCCCCTCCGGCGGGGACGGTTTCGACGCCGCGCCGCGCCACTTTTTATCGGCGGTCAGATGAAGCTGGCAGTGCAGGCAGTTGCGCAGATACAATAGGATCATGCCGTTCACGTGGAAGTAGTTGCCGCAACGCGGGCACCTGACGACTGCGGAAAAAGCCATGACGGCGAGCAGAACCAGGAACCAGATAAAGAATACCGGCAGCGAATCGTTGAAGGAATGGGTGATCTTCTGCGTGGTCCACATGGTCGGCAGGTAGACGATCAGCACGGACCACAATAACCAGCGGCGCCTGCGCACCTTGGCCAGCCCGCGACCGAGAACCGCCCTGTCTTCAACCTCGTCACCCTCGGCCTGACTGCTGACACTCTCCAAATCAACCTCGCTCACAGTAAAAGCGCCCGGCGAACTTCCATCCCGCCGGTCCGCATCATTTGGCCGCCGCACCCTTTTTGGCCGGGCTCTCCTCACGATACCTGACGGTGAGTCCCCTCAGGAAGTTTCGGAGCATCTGGTCGCCGCACTCCTTGTAGTTTTCATGCCCCTTGGCGCGGAAAAGCGCCGTCAGTTCGGATTTGGAGGTGGGGAACTGCGCCAGCCTGAACAGCGCCAGCATCTCCTCCTCTTTCAACTCCAGGGCGATCCTGATCTTTTTCAGGATGTCGTTGTTGGACAGACGGGTCGCCGTTTTTTGGGCCGGTTCGGGCTCTGCTCCCCTCTTGCCGCGCTTATGGGCGATCAGCCCGTCCAGGAATCCCTCCAGTACCTCGTCGCTCAACTCGATATACCCTTCTTCGTCTTCCTTCTTGACAAGAGCCGTGATATCGGACTGTCCCATCTTCAGCCCGGACAGTCTGAAGATTTCAACCACAGTCTGATTGTTGATGTTGATGGCATAGCGCAGCCTGCGGAATACGTCGTTGTTGGTCATCAGCTGCTCCTGTGATTGCAGAAAAACCGGCGTTGCCAGGGCTCCATGCGAGGTTATGACTCCCGCCACTCTCATAGCTGGCGCCGGCATCTAATAGATAGCATTTAAGCTTCAGACGGGCAACCTTTTGCTGGCCGAAAAGAAAAATCCCGCTCCGGAAATCACCCTTTTTGGGTGGGCTTGGAGGGGGATCTTCCAGTCTGCTGAAACCGCGGCTTATAGATGCGAGGCCGACGCCTCGAAGCTTCGAGCCGACGGCTGGCAAGGGTTGTCTACTGCACGGCCGCTTCCATGCCGAGCTTGGCGAAGGTGGGCGCGAGGATCGCGTCTATCTCGTCACTGTCCAGGGTCTCCCTGGCAACCAGCTCCTCGGTCAGCAGCTTGAGCGCGTCCATGTGCCTGTCGAGGAGGGTCCGGACTTCGTCATAGCACCCGGTCACGATGGACCGGATCTCCGAATCGATCTCCAGCGCCGTGGTGTCGCTGAAATTCTTGCCGCCCTGTGCGCCGGCACCCGGGTTGGTGCTTTCGTGATTGCCGAACGCGACGGGCCCGAAAACGTCGGACATGCCCCACTCGCAGACCATTTTCCGCGCCGTGTCGGTCGCGCGGGCCAGGTCGTTGCCGGCCCCGGTCGTGGTCGTGTTGTAGATCAGCTCCTCGGCGGCGCGGCCGCCCATGAGCACCTTGAGGTGGCCGTCCAGCATCTGCTTGGTGTAGCAGTAGATGTCCTCGGTCGGGATCTGCAGGGTGACGCCCAGCGCCCGCCCTCTCGGGATGATCGACACCTTGTGCACCGGATCGCAGCCCGGGACGAGCTTCGCCACCAGCACATGGCCGGCCTCGTGATAGGCCGTGCTCAGTTTCGACTTGTCCGACAGCATCATGGATTTCTTCTCGGAACCCATGAGAACCTTGTCCTTGGCACTGTCGAAATCGGCCATTTCCACCTGCTCCTTGTTGGAGCGCGCCGCGAAAATGGCGGCCTCGTTGACCACGTTGGCGAGGTCGGCGCCCGACATGCCCGGCGTGCCCCGCGCGATAACCCGCAGGTCCACCCCCGAGTGGAGCGGGACGTTTTTCGCGTGCACCTTCAGGATCTCTTCGCGCCCCCTGATATCGGGCGAACCGACCACCACCTGCCGGTCGAAGCGGCCGGAGCGCAACAGTGCCGCATCCAGGACCTCCGGGCGGTTGGTGGCGGCCAGCACGATGATCCCGGAGTTGGCCGAGAAGCCGTCCATCTCCACCAGCAGCTGGTTCAGAGTCTGGTCCCTCTCGTCGCTGGCTCCGCCGCCGCCGGCATCGCGCTTGCGTCCCACCGCGTCGATCTCGTCAATGAACAGGATGCACGGTGCGGCCTTTTTCCCCTGGGCGAAGAGGTCCCTGACCCGGGAGGCGCCGACGCCCACGTACATCTCGACGAACTCCGAGCCGGAGATGGAGAAGAAGGGGACGCCGGCCTCGCCGGCCACCGCCCGGGCCAAAAGGGTCTTCCCTGTTCCCGGAGGGCCGACCAGCAGCACCCCGCTGGGCATCTTGCCCCCCAGGTTGGTGAATCTCCGGGGGGACTTCAGAAAGTCGACGATCTCCAGGAGGTCGGCCTTGGCCTCTTCGGCTCCGGCCACGTCCTTGAAGCAGGTCTCGGATCTGGAGTTGTCCACCAGCCGCGCCCTGCTCCTGCCAAACCCCGCGTACTTCCTCAGTATGAAGAAAAGCGCCAAGGCCACGAGTACGATGATGCTCAGCTCGAACCACTTGACCTGTCCGCCCGCAGGAGCAGAGGAAAAATCGACGTGCCTGGCCAGCATCAGGTTCGACAACTCGGCACCCGCCGGCAGGAACAACCGGAACTTTTCGCCCGACTTCCCCTCGGCAACGATCTGGTCGCCGGTGAGCTTGACTCTCAAGATGTTTCCCGAATTGACCTTATCCGCGAACGAAGTATAGCTGATCTCGTTTTTCTGCTCCAACCGGGAGTGCTTCCAGGCATACTGGCCGCCCCAAACAGCACCGGCCAAACCTATAACAATCGCCAACACCAACAACCGCATATTTTTTGTGTTACCCATAAAGCTCCTGTCACTTCGCAAATAGTAATTAAGCGCTAATTGGGATAGATTAGACTTCACCGTAAATAGAAATGTACTAAAGATTTCGGATGGCTGTTGTTGGGCAAATTTTTATTGCCGCAGCTCAGTATTAGAAGTGTTTTTTGATCTGACCGAAAAAAGCATGACAACTATTTTTACTCCAATCAAGTCTTTCTTGTATAGACAAAATATTTTAATACGTCCGGCTCTGCTTCGCGCCAGGCATCCGTACCCGGCAAAAAACTGTGCGGCGCGCAAAGGCTTAAGAGAAGGCTGGGACAGAAATTCGAAAACCTGCCGTGTGGGCAGGTTTTCGCAGCAGCATCACAATGTCGCCGGAAGCTCAGGAGCTTCCCCGCGCCACCACATCTACGGACCATTCAATTCATATTTCTGCCTGAGCGCAATACTCTCTTTGACGAATGACACCATTTCCCTGTCGTGCTTTTTGATATGCAGGATGATCCACTTCAAGAGCTTTCCGGTCACCTCAATCGCAACCTCACGCGTGGCCCCCTCCTGCTCGATCCTTCGCCTTAACTCCTTGGCATCCCTGGTAAACTCCCCGTGCTCTTGCCGTTGCACCTCAATCTTGGGGTAGCGGTACTCGGTCATGATCCTGTCTTCGGTGGCGAAATGTGTGTGAGCGTAATCGAAGAGGAAGATGGCCAACTGTTGAATCAACTCCTTTGACTGCCCTTGCTGGGCCGCCTCGGACAGTCTCTCGAACTGATCGAAAATGGACTTGTGCTGGTTGTCTATCTCTTCAAAACCGAGTACAAGTGATTCATCCCATTGGATTGTCATGTTACCCTCCACTCTGTGTGACCATCTTTCCACGTTGACTTGACGAACCCGGAAGAACTGAACGACTAGGCATGGAAACAAGAGAACTTCGAGTATTGTGATACATATTCCATTATTTTCAAGCGCTCACTGCGCTAAGTGGACGTTTTAAATTTCATCCGGCCAGGTACCAGCTCGTGATACGGCACGTTAGACAAATGAATCAAAAAATGAGATAGTGTGCATCTAAATCGACTTGAGTGCCGCAACCTTTGAACAGGCTCCCAATGAATAACATCGCGCGAATTACATTTTGGTCCGCCCTTCTGGTCATCATCCTTAACGGTGTCGCGTTGCCCTTCGATTTCAAAGCCGAGATCCTGGGGACCGGCAACTCCGACCTGTCCATCAACCTCGCCTCATCCGGCCCGAATGGCAACGTGACCGTAAACGGCGTTGACATGCAACCCGTGACAGGCTTCGTCTTTGACTGGGGGGACGGCACTAACACAACAGGTTTTTTCCCGGCCAACCATGCCTACTCGAATGTGACGAGAAACTACGTCGTCACCGTTACCGCCCAGCACGTGTCGGGAAGCAGACCTTCCGCCCAGCTGGTGGTAAAGTTTGTCAGCCCGACTTTGAAAAATTCGCCTTTACCGGCCACGGCAAAGGTAACCATCCCCGATGCCGTCGTTACACTCGACGGCAGGGGCATATATACTCCCCCAAAAAACCTCTCTTCCTTTGATGACAGCTATTTTGCCACCATAACGAGAAGCACCGCAGAAGGGCTCTTGAGCCTTGCCGCGGGGGTGCAATCCGATTTCGTCAACAACGACCATGTCACGTTCGACAGCAGATTCGACCAGGTCGTTTTGCTCGACCCCGGTAACAACTTCGGCTATTCCATATGGTACTCAAGCCCCGTTGCACTGGCCCTTGCTTCGACGTACCTGAGCGGCAGCATCGACTGGTCCTCGCTCTTCCACGAGATGGGTCATAACGTCACGCTCAATTTCCCGGCATCATTCCTTTTTGGAGGCAAGATAGACGGCAATGCAAACGCCATCTACTCGGAGACCCTGGCCCAGATATTCTCTTTTGCCACCACCTACGAACTGGTCAACAATAAGGAGTTCTATGGCGTGCCGGATGACATGGCTTTGGAACTGGGTCTTAACGCCAAGAATAGTGTGAAGCTCGTCAAGTCCAGCTACGATCAGTATCTTTCCTCCGGGCTCCCTTTTTGTGCCTGGAACGACCCTACTACCCCCCAGGATGATGCCGTCAAAACGTTCATGACGCTGGCTTATAAGTTTCTTGAGCATGCCGAGACAGAGGGGATGGGTTACAAACAGCCATTGCAGCGGATGATGCAGTTGCTCGGAACCTTCGACTCGGCCATGCTGCAAAAGTACGATCCCCAGAACAACTCGCTGACGGGTGCCACGTACCGGTCAACCATGTTTGTTGCCGCTATGTCATACGCATTCCAAAAGGACCTGCGCGCGGAGTTCAGGTCGCTCGACTTTCCCATCGACGACCAGAGTTACGACCGCCTGTCAGCTTCAGCCGCCACCAGGTTCCTATCCGCGCAGCTCTCCGGAAGTGGCCGTGGCACGGTCCTGAGCATCACTGCGGGGACTTCGTTTGCCTGCGATGCGGGAACATGCCGGGAGGGTTTTCCGGTCAACACGGCGCTGACTCTGGCGGCGTCGCCCTCTTTCGACTCCCTCTTCTCCGGCTGGGCCGGGGATTGTGCAAATGATGGCGCCGACTGCCGGTTGACCTTGAACGGGAACAAGACAGCCGTCGCCACTTTCACCATGGCGCCCAGGGCCATGATCGGTGCTACGGGTTACTCATCGGTCAATGCGGCCTATGCCTCGGCGAACAGCGGAGCAGTGATTCATCTTCTCGGCACCGAACTGGTTGAAAGCCTGATCCTGGACAACGGGAAGAGTATCAAGCTCGAAGGTGGGTACAACGCCGATTACAGCGCCAGAACGGGACTGGCAACAAAGCTGAAAGGCGAAATCATCGTAAGAGACGCGACACTACGGGCGGATCGCCTGGCGGTCAAGTAGGGAGCGACCACTGAGAGAGGCAAAAGCTCACCCTCAGCGGCAGATTAGCGGTTCTGATCAGGAAATTCTGTGATATTGTGCGCCTGACACAGGGGGATAGTGCTTATACACAACTGACCATACCGGAATGTGCAACTCCTCCTGCAAGTTGTTGTGATCCGCAAGATTCGTCCATCTTCCTGGAGACCGACGGCAATGAAATACATCCAGAACTTCAAAGGGCGAAGCTACGGCTTCGAGGATCTTAAAACCTTGCTGGCCAAGTCCTCACCCAGGCGGTCCGCCGACGAGATGGCCGGGATTGCCGCAGCCTCGGAAGAAGAGAGGGCCGTAGCCCAGTGGCTGCTCGCCGACCTGCCGCTCACGAGGTTTCTCGCGGAACCCTTGATTGCACCGGAAAAAGACGAGGTCAGCCGGCTCATCGAAGAGTCCCACGACCGGACCGCGTTCGCCCCCATATCGTCTCTCACGGTGGGCGAATTCCGCGAATGGCTGCTCTCCGATGCCGTCTCCGACCCGGAAATCGCCGCGGCTCGCCCGGGCATCACGCCGGAAATGGCCGCGGCCGTCTCCAAGATCATGCGCAACCAGGACCTGATCGCGGTGGCAAGACGCTGTTCGGTGACCACCCGGTTTCGCAACACCATAGGGCTGCCGGGCCGACTCTCCACGCGGCTGCAACCCAATCACCCAACCGACGATCCGCGCGGCATCGCGGCCAGCGTGCTGGACGGTCTGCTTTACGGCAACGGCGACGCGGTCATCGGCATCAACCCTGCGACGGACAGTCTCAGGAACGTGGAAAACCTGCTTCATCTGCTGGACGACATCATAAGCCGTCATGAAATACCCACCCAGTCCTGCGTGCTGGCCCATGTCACCACCACGCTGGAACTGATGCGCCGCGGCGCTCCGGTGGATCTGGTTTTCCAGTCCATCGCCGGAACCGAGATGGCCAACAAAAGCTTCGGCATAAACCTGGGGTTGCTGGCCGAGGCCCGCGAGGCGGCACTTGCCACGGGGCGCGGCACCCTGGGCGACAACGTGATGTATTTCGAGACGGGGCAAGGGAGCGCGTTGTCGGCTGACGCCCATCACGGCATCGACGCGCAGACCTGCGAGGCGCGCGCCTACGCGGTCGCCCGCGCCTTCTCCCCTCTGCTGGTCAATACCGTGGTCGGTTTCATCGGGCCGGAATACCTGTACGACGGCAAGCAGATCATCCGCGCCGGACTGGAGGACCACTTCTGCGGCAAGCTCCTGGGCCTGCCCATGGGCTGCGACGTCTGCTACACGAACCACGCCGAGGCCGACCAAAACGACATGGACAACCTGATGACCGTGCTGGCCGTGGCGGGCTGCACCTACATCATGGGCGTTCCAGGTGCCGACGACGTCATGCTTGCCTACCAGAGCACCTCTTTCCATGACGCGCTTTACCTGCGCCGCGTGCTGTCGCTGCGCCCAGCACCCGAGTTCGAGCAATGGCTGAACCGCATGGGGATATTCGACGGGCGCAACGCCCTGAGCGGTGGCGCCCCATCGCCGCTATTGCTTGGCGCCATCAACGAACTGACAAGAGAGCGCATATGACCGATCCATGGATTGCCCTGCGCCGGTTCACCCAGGCGCGCATCGCCCTGGGCCGGGCCGGACACGCGGTCCCGACCCGCGTGCTGCTCGATTTTCAGCTGGCCCATGCGCAGGCGCGGGACGCGGTGCGCCTTCCCTGGGACATGGCGCGCTTTGCCGAGCGGGTGCGCGCCCTGGGCGAAGAGGTCCTGATGCTGGAAACGCCCGTCACCGGTCGCGACGAATACCTGCGCCGCCCCGACCTCGGCCGGCTGCTCACCGAGGCGTCGCGAACCCGGCTCGGGAGTTTGCCTGCCGGTACGGTGGATGTGGCGCTGATCGTCACCAACGGCCTCTCCTCGACAGCCGTCGAACGGCACGGGATTGCCTTGCTGCAAGCGATATTGGACGCCTACCGGACGCGCCCGTACCGCATCGCCCCGGTGGCCCTGGTCGCCAACGGCCGCGTCGCCCTGCTGGATCAGGTCGGCAGCGTAATCGCCGCGAGGATGGCGGTGATCGTGGTCGGCGAGCGCCCCGGCCTGAGTGCCGCCGACAGTCTCGGCGTTTACCTGACCTATGCGCCACAACCGGGAAACAGCGACGCACAGCGCAACTGCATCTCCAACATCCGCCCGCCTGAGGGTCTGGGCTACCAGGCCGCCGCCGCAAAGGTCCTCTACCTGACCGAAGAGGCCATGAGGCGGGGCGTTTCCGGGGTGGCGCTCAAGGACGAAAGGGCGGGGTTGTGCGAAAAGGAGCTCACCCGGATAAGCTGAACGTGTGCCAAGAAAAAGGGAAAGGAGATACCTATGCCGGACAATCTTTTCATACCATCGGTCGACCTCAGAATAGGCTCCCTGGAAGAGTACAACCGCAGGCAAAGGGAAAAACCCTTCGCGCAGCGCAAGGAGCCCAAACCGCGCCCCTGCATAACCCTCTCGCGGGAATACGGCTGTACCGGATACCCGGTGGCCGAGCTGTTGCGCGAGATCATGATGCAAAGGACCGGTGATGAATGGGTGATGATCGACAAGGATGTCCTCGACGAGGTGGCGAGGCGCCATAACCTCTCCAAGGAGATTCTGCAGACGCTGGGGGAGGACAACAGGATGCTGGACGAAATCCTGGCAACCTTCTCGCCGCGCTGGAAGAGCAATTACGACTACTTCGCGCTGCTCTCCAGCCACATCGTGGCACTTGCCGAGCAGGGTAACGTGATCATCGTCGAAATGGGAGGCGCCGTCATCGCCTCTCACATCGAGCATTCCTACCACTTCAGGATATACGGCTCCGAGCCTTTCAAGGTCGGCACCATAGCCGGCAGGTTGGCCATCGAGACGGAGGCGGCCGAGAAGCTCATGCGCCGCAGGCAAAAGGTGCGCGACAACTTCACCAAGGACTTTCTGAACCGCGCCGGCCACGACCCAGCGCTCTATGATCTGATGTTCAACAACGACCGTTGCCCGCACGACAGGATCGCCCAGGCAATCGCCGACTTCGTAGTGCCGAAATAGCCGTTAGCTCCGGGAAAAGCGCGGCATGGCTCATAACTTCAGGGCGGAGCGTAAGTATGACATCCAATGAGGTAGATTCACGGGGGGTAATGCGGCAGGTACTGGGCCTGCCGGTCATCGTGGCGGCGCTCGGCTATTTCGTCGACATCTACGACCTGGTGCTCTTCAGCATAGTCAGGATCCCGAGCCTGAAAGGGATCGGCCTGTCAGGCCAGCAGCTGATCGACAAGGGGGTCTTCCTGCTCAACATGCAGATGGCGGGGATGCTCTTGGGAGGGATACTCTGGGGCATACTGGGAGACCGCAAGGGGCGCCTGAAGATCATGTTCGGCTCCATCTGCATCTACTCCCTTGCCAACCTGGCCAACGGCCTGGTCACCTCCATCGAGGCCTATGCCTGCCTGCGTTTCCTGGCCGGCGTCGGTCTGGCGGGGGAGCTTGGGGCCGGCATCACCCTGGTGAGCGAGGTGCTGCACCGCTCCATCCGGGGCTACGGCACCATGATCGTCGCCACGGTGGGGGTATCGGGCGCCATCCTGGCCAATATCGTCGCCAAGGCGTTCGACTGGCGCACCGCCTTTTTCATCGGCGGGGTCCTGGGCCTGTTGCTCCTGCTGCTGCGCCTTGGCGTGGCCGAGTCCGGCATGTTCAAGGGGATGCAGGAAAACGGGGTCTCCAAGGGGAACTTCCTCGCCCTGTTCACCTCCCGGGACCGCTTCGGCCGCTTCCTGCACTCGATCCTCATCGGCCTCCCCTCCTGGTTCGTGGTGGGGGTCCTGATCACCTTTTCCCCGGAATTCGCCAAGGTCCTCGCCGTCCGGGGGACCGTCAGCGCCGGCAATGCCGTCATGTACTGTTACCTCGGCCTTGTGGCGGGGGATCTGGCCAGCGGAGTCTTGAGCCAGCTTTTGCGAAGCCGCAAAAAGGTGATCCTGCTTTTCCTTGTGATCAGCGTGGCGGCCGTGGCCGCCTATTTCAGCGCCCGGGGGGTAAGTGCCGGGGTTTTCTACGGCATCTGCGGCCTGCTCGGTTTCGGCATCGGCTACTGGGCCATCTTCGTCACCGTGGCGGCCGAGCAGTTCGGCACCAACCTGCGGGCCACCGTGGCCACCTCGGTCCCCAATTTCGTGCGCGGCATGACCATCCCGATCACCATGCTGTTCCAGGTGGCGCGCAAGTATCTGGGGATCGAGTCGGGCGCCATTGCCGTGGGGGCGCTCTGCCTCGTCATCGCCCTCATATCGCTGTCGCGGCTGCAGGAGACCTTCCACAAGGACCTGGACTATTTCGAGGAGTTCATCTGAGCACGACGGCTGGCCGGCACCTCGGGTTGTCCCCCCACGGCATTTCAAGAGTCCCCTCTCCCGCCGGGAGAGGGTTAGGGTGAGGGCGATGCCTTAGCGAATCCGCTAATTATATGAGTCTAAACCCAAGAAAAAGCCTTATGCAGCCTTAGGATCATAGCCGCTCGGTTCCCTCACCCCGACCCTCTCCCGGAGGGAGAGGGAGAGTGTTATGGGGGTTGGCTGAATATTGTAACCAGTTAGTCAGAAAAATGAGGTAGAACCATGAAATGTCCAGCCAGCGGCCATCCAGAGATGATGGCGAAAATTAAAGATGAAACCCTTTCTTACGAGCTCAAGTCTAGATACCAAGGAGTAGCCACATAGAGGATGGAAAACCAACTGAACCTTCGCCTTTTCACCAAAGTCTTGTTTGTCGGCGCCGCCATCGCCGTGGCGATACTATCCATACTCGCCGGTATCACCGTCAATGAGCCTGGCTGCGCCCGCTATCTGCGCCTGGTTCGGGAAGGTGCCAAATGCGAAGCGATCATCACCATAGCCGAAGCTGCCAACGACTGTCTCGTTCAGTACAGTTTCAGCATCGAAGGACGCAACTACTGCGGGACCGGTTCGGATTGCGGTGCCAGAGTCGGCCGAAAAGTGACCATTACCTATCTTCCAGCCGACCCCTCCCAGTCATGCCTCGGGCCTGCTGGTGAAAAGCTGGCAGACCAGCTGGTATCCTTCCTGTTCGGCGGACTCGGTTTCCCCCCCCTGTCGTAGCTTCCAAGCCGCCAGCTCCCAGTCAGAGAGGGCGGAAAACCATTTTGCCACCCGAACGAATCGGGTGAGAGACGCCGAATTCCGGGATACCTGCATGAAGAGAATCCGCGTAACCGTCAACGACATGATGCAGAGCGATTACGTCTATTTCCTGACGGAGCCGGTGGGGGAGCATTTCTATCCCGACTTCAAGCCCGAACTGACCCCCAGGGAGATGCTGGAAATGGGCGTTTTCGGCGGCAGGTACCTGACCGACTGCACCGGCGAGTTCCCGAGGGAGTGGTTCGCCGACGCCAGGCTCTGTCACGAGCGCCATGTCCCCGAGCTCAACTACTTCGGCATCAACGCCTCGAAACCGCTCTCCTACTGGCGGGAAAAGGGGTGGATCCATACCGATGACCCGCGCGGGTGGTTCCAGTGGTACTGCCGTTACTACATGGGAAGACGCTGCGCCGACGACGAGCGTCAGATCAAGAGATGGAAAGCGATGACACGGCACATCGCCCAGGTACGCAAGAACTGCCCGGAGGGACACCTGCTCTGCCGGCGGAAGCAGCGGCAGGCCCTTTTGCACTGGGCCTACGACAGCAGAAAAATCTGAATCCACCCTGCCGGCGAACCGCTCCGCCCGCCTCCCGTCTCGGACCAGACCTTCAACGCGCACAAAAGCTGCCTGATAAATGTAAAATTTCCCATTACTCTATGATACTGTAGGCAACCTGGAAGAGTTGGTGTGTTATTTGATGCCACGATTGCGCATCCTGAAAACATTGATATCCTCTTTGGCGGACCTCATGGAGCATGACATGGATAATGACAAGGCAAAAGATGCTTTTTCAGCATTCACTGACAGTGAAGCCAGAATGCCGGTTCTCTTTGTAGGACATGGCAGCCCGACCAAAGCGTTGAGATAGCGAACCTCCCTCGTCGTGCATCCACGCCCGCACTGAAAAGGGAGTAATTGTCAGGACACCTCAGAAACAGGAAGGTTTTATGATAGCGCGTATTGACCATCTTAATATAGTCGTGAGCGATCTCGATGCCGCGAAAGAGTTCTTTTTCCTCCTGGGTTTCACCGAAGGTATCAACTCGGTGCTGGAAGCCGCCTTCCTGGAGAAGGTGACCGGCATCCTGGGTGCCAGGGGGCGATTCGTGGCACTGCATCATCCGGGGTCGGATCTCTCCATCGAACTGTTGAAGTTCGAACCGGGCTCGGTCGGTGACGGCGGCAACGGCAGGGCCGACCTGATCGGGATGCGCCACCTCGCCTTCGCGGTGACCGACATCGAGGCGGAGGTCCGCAGGCTTGAGGGCCACGGAGTCAAGTTCATCGGTCCGGTGCAGACCTGGGAGAAAACCGGCAAGAAGCTGGTCTACTTCCACGGCCCGGACGGGATTCTGCTGGAATTTGCTCAGTATCCGCAGTGAAAGGCTACAGGCTCCCTCCCTTCAAGCGGGAGGGGCGGGGGTCACTGCCGTCAAGCTAAGCCCATGGCTATTTCCCCCGCACGCTGCAAAAGCCCCCTCCCCCTTGATGGGGGAGGGTCGGGGAGAGGGTGAAAGCTCGTTCAAGCCTCACCCTCCCCCCTGCCCCCTCCCATCAAGGGAGGGGGAGCCAAACAGCAAGAGCATAACTTAACGGCAGGGAGACAGGGTGGGAATCGGGATCAGTTTGACCGCTAAGCAGGAGAGCTACATGTCTCAAACGGTTCACCTAAATAACGGCAAAGAGAGCATCGCGCACGAGCTGGAACGGCTGAAGCGGCTCATCCTGAACGCGGAGCGCGCGGGAGGCGACAGGTTTCGCCAGATCTCTTTCGTGTACCGTGCCGCCGACGGTTTCAGCAAGCGGGTCTTCGGCCGCTCCTTTTGCCACACGGAGCTGAGCGGGACGGCCGGGTGCCATACGGGACAGTGCTGCAAATGCCGCCCCGATGTCTTCGAGTACGAAAAGAGCGTGCTGGACCTGCTGCCCAAAAGGATGGACGACACCGGGTTCTGCCCGTTCTTCAACCTGAAAAAACGCAACTGCGGCGTCTACGGAGTGCGGCCTTTCGCCTGCCGGATCTATTACAACTTCGCCCGGTCCCGCTATTACTGCCAGAACCCCGATGACCAGACGCTGCAGCTGTTCGACGGCGTGAAGCGGCACCTGGAGCGGATCCTGGGACCCTATGCCGGCGGGTACCAGCCATGACCTCGAAAAACAAGACCCCTCAGAATTTGGCCGAATCGGTCTGCGCGGAGCTCAGGAAGCGCCATGCCGGGGTCCCGAACGAGAAGATCATCCTCGATCTCTTCGAAACCATGTACTACTCCAGCCTGAGGACCGAGGAGTCGGAAGCGGTCACCTTCCACCTGGTGTTCCTGGATCCCGCCCTCCCCGACCCGAAACCGCCGCGCAACCCGGTGAAGGATCGCTGGAGCTACGTCCCCTTCGCCGAACCGATCCAGTTCTCGGTCTCCAACCTGGTCAAGATTGCCAAATCGACCGATCTGCGCACCTCGTCTTTCGTGGTATGGCCGGGCACGGATGACACGCTCTTCATCTGGGGGCTGGTGGACCAGCAAAACCGCTTTCACAAGTTCCTGAATCGAAGTGCCGAAATCGAGGCCGAGAGACCGGGGCTGTTCCAGGCAAGCGTCGAGGGTATCGGCGTCATCGTCGTCTACATGCGCTACGAGAAGGTTGCCGAGCTGAGGATCAACGAGCTGATCCGCAACTCGATCGATCTGTTCAAGCAAAGCCCGATCAGGGACCTCTTGAGCCCCGGCATCGATGATCACCTGCAGACCATTCGAAGCAACATCCCCGATGACATCTACCAGGCAACCGGCGAGATGGATGAATTCCATACCCAGCAGTGGCTCTCCGTTTTGTGCAGGGTTCTTTTGAGAGTCCAGAAGATCAAAAACGGCGGCGCGCTGCTCATAACACCGGAGATAAACCCGGCCGATCTCAACGTCAAGTACGGCATAGACTACGAAAGACTGCAAACCTCCCTCGGCACCAATGCCATAACGAAGCTGAAGTCCGATTACCTGGAGCATCATCTCCTCGATCTCAGCGAGCCGAAACCGAAAGAGATCCCTTCCAACCTGTATTTCCAGTTGAGGCGCTTCGAGAAGGACCTGAGGGCCAGCAAAAACGAGATAGACGGCGTGATCTGGTTCATCGCCCTTTTGACCCGCGTGGACGGGCTGGTGGTGATGGACCGCAACCTGGCGGTACGCGGCTACGGCGTGGAGATCACCAACTCCCAGGAACCGGCGAACCTCTTCCTGGCAGGCGACAGGATGGCGACGCCGTCCAAGCTGCGGCCGGTGGTCTACAACCACTTCGGCACCCGGCACAGATCGATGATGCGCTACTGCTTCCAGAATCCCGGCAGCATAGGCTTTGTCGTTTCACAGGACGGGGAGGTGCGTGTCATCACCAAGTTGGGCGAGCGGCTGGTGATGTGGGAGAACATCAAGCTCCAGTACTACAGCTATGTCTCCAAGAAGAAAACCGCGTAGCAAGGCGGGCAAGGGAACAAAACCAACTCTACCGAGGTCGAAATGAAGACTCGAGCCACTCTTTTTTGCCTGCTCCTTTTGGTCGGTTGCGCGTCGGCGGCATCGGCCGGGACGCGCACCGTCTCTGCCGCATCCCGGATCGGCTCCGTCATGGTCTTCGGCGACCGGGCACTTGTCACGCGCAGCGCCGCGCTCTCTCTGGAGGCCGGCACCAACATGGTGAGCTTCGACGGGCTGCCGCAGCTCATGGACGAGGATTCGCTCCGGGTCGAGGGGAAGGGAGCCGGCCGCGCACGTATCGCCGGGATCACCGTCAAAAGGGTCTTTCTGGAGCGGATCCAGGAGAAACGCGTGCAGGAACTGGAGGAGGAAATTGCCGCACTGAACCGGAAGGTGGAGAGCATAGAGGCCCGGCGCAAGGCGCTCGCCGCCCAGCGGGCCTTCATCGACTCGATCCGCGTGGGGTGGGGGGAGCGCATCTCCAGGGAGCTTGGCATCGGCAAGCCGACCGCAGCCGAGATGGGAGAGGCCGCCAAGTTCGTGGGCGAGGGAATCGGCAGGATCGAGGAACAGCTCTACGACGCCGAGGCCGCCAGGAAGCCGCTGTCGAACCGGATCGCCGCCCTGCAAAAGGAACTGGAGCAAAGCAGGGCCGAACGGATGAAGGAGGTGCGCTCGGTCCAGGTGGCCATCGAGGCCGACCGGAAGATGGAGTTCGCCCTCGATCTGCGCTACCTGGTGAGCCAGGCGAGCTGGGAGCCTGCCTATGACGTCCGGCTGGCCGCCGACGGCAAAGAGGCCGAACTCGTCTACCGCGCGCTGGTCCGGCAGCAAAGCGGCGAGGACTGGCCCGGGGTGAAGCTTTCGCTGTCGACTGCCAGGCCCGAGGCCGCAGGCGCGCCGCCCGAGCTTACCCCCTGGCACATATCGCTCTACGAGCCGCCGCGCCCCCTCCCCTACCAGCGCGCCGCCAAGGGGAGTTTTCAGGAGATGCCGGCCGCCGCCCCCCTTTTGAGCGGGCGTGCGCCGAGTGAGGAGGCGGCGGACCAGGGGATGATGGCGCTCCCGATCACGGCGCAAGTTGAGCAGGGGCAGACCTCCGTGCTCTTCAACGTCCTCGCGCCGGTGGACATCCCCGCAGACGGCACCCAGTCCGGCAGCGTGATCGCCATCGAGAAGGTGCCCGTCTCGGCTGAATTCGTCACCGTGCCGAAGCTCTCCGCGCGCGTCTACCTCAAGTCGGAGGTGACCAACAACACGACCTACCCCCTGCTGGCGGGAACCGTGAACGTCTTCAACGATGCCGTCTTCACCGGAAAAACCTACCTGAAGACGGTCAGTTCCGGGGAGAAGTTCGACCTCTTCTTCGGGGCGGACGACCAGATCAAGGTAAAGCGGGAGACGGCCAAGGTCCGCAAGAAGGCGGGGCTTTTGGGGAGCAACAGTGTAAGCTACCGCAGCACAGTGGAGCTTGAGAATTTCAAGAAGGCTCCGGTGACCGTCTCCGTCATGGACCAGCTCCCGCTCCCCGGAAACGCGGAGATCAAGGTGAACCTGGAAGATGCGGCACCCAAGCCGGACGAGACACGGCAGGACGGGACCGTGGTCTGGAAGGTGCCCCTTTCGCCCGGAGAGAAGAGGACGATTTCCTACGACATCGTCGTCGACTATCCGAAGGGACGCGATCTGGTAGGCGAGTGAGTGTTTGGGCAGCTTGCGGGAAATTGTCGCCAACCAGGCAACTTGACGGCAGTGCAGGGGGGATGGGGCGACAGGGACCTAAAATCGGGAGGAAACAGCGTGAAAGACACCCTTGCAGCAGGCATCACCCATACCCTCAAGTTCCGCGTTCCGCCGGAGAAGACGGTGCCCCGTCTCTATCCGGAGGCCGCTCCCTTCCGCGACATGCCCGAGGTTTTCGCCACGGGCTTCATGGTCGGCTTCATCGAATGGGCCTGCATGGAGGCGCTCGCCCCCTATCTGGAGGAGGGGGAGCGCTCCGTCGGCACCATGATCAACGTCTCCCACAGCCAGGCCACGCCGCCCGGCATGGAGGTGACCGCGCAGGTCCGCTGCCTTGAGGTGAACGGCAAGCGCACCCTCTGGGAGGTCGAGGTGCACGACGAGGCCGATCTGATCAGCCAGGGGACACACGAGCGCTTCACCGTGAAGCTGGAGCAGTTCCGCGCCAGGCTGCAGGCGAAGGCGGCCGCTGCGGGCCTAAAGTAGCAAAGCGGCCGCGACGGGTGCCGCCGCCACTCAACCCTCCGGCCCAATACGGTTCAACATTTCCCGCTATCGAAAGGATCACATGAGATCGACTTTTTTTGCCGCCATCCTGCTACTTTGCCTGAGCTCCCTGTCACATGCGGCACGGCTCGACACCTCGTTCGACTTCGCGACTATCGAGACGCCCAACTTCTCCATCCATTACCACCAGGGACTGGAGGCCGTCGCCCAGAAGGCCGCAGTCATCGCCGAACAGGTGCACGCCAGGCTGGTCGAGGAGTTTCTCTGGCAGCCGCGGGAGAAAACCCAGCTGGTGCTGATCGACGACAGCGACTTCACCAACGGGTTCGCCGTCACCATCCCGTACAACACGATATACGTCCAGGTGGTCCCGCCCAGCCTCGCATCGACGCTCGGGGAGTACGACGACTGGCTCAAGGTGCTGATCACCCACGAGTATGCGCACATCCTCAGTTCGGACCCCGCGCGCGGCTACTGGAAGGTCACCCGCGCCATCTTCGGCAAGCCTCTCCCCTGGCTGGATCCGCTCTCCGGCCTGTTCTTCCTGGTCACGGCTCCCCCGAACACGTTCCTGCCGCGCTGGTGGCACGAAGGGGTGGCAACGGCCGCGGAAACGCGCTACACCGGCCAGGGGCGCGGCAAGGGAAGCTACTACGACATGGTGTTCCGCACCGCCGTCGCCGAGGACAACCTCCCCCGCGTCGACCAGATCAACGGCGACGTCCCCTACTGGCCCTCGGGGAACCTACCTTACATGTTCGGCTACCGGCTGCAGCAATACATCACGGACACCTACGGCAAGGACGCCACCGGCAAGCTGTCCATCGCCCACTCGGGGCGCTTCCCCTATTTCATCAGCGCGCCTGCGCAAGATCTCTCCGGCGGCAAGAACTACCGCGAGCTGTACGCCGACATGACCGCCGCGCTGAAAAAGGAGCAGTCGCAGCGGATCGGGATCCTTTCCCAGGCGCCCTTCACGCCGCTTAGCTACCTCTCCAGGATGGGCGAGAACCTCACCAATCCGCGATTCTCGCCCGACGGAAGCCGCATCGCCTTCACCAGGCGCGATCCGCACGACCATACCACGGTCGTGATAACGGACCGCACCGGGAGCACGGTGCTGGCCCAATTCCGGCGCCAGTACTCGGACGGCAGCATCTGCTGGTCGTCCGACGGCAAGAGCCTCTACTTCACCCAAGCCGAGATCAACCACGGCTTCAACGTCTACCAGGACCTCTACGCCTACGACATCTCCCGCGACGAGATCTCCCGCCTGACCAGGGGCGAGCGCCTCGGCGAGGTGGAAATATCTCCCGACGGCAGGCTCTTCGCCGCCGTCGTCAGCTCCCGGGGGAGCCAAAACCTCGCGCTCATCGATGCAGGTGACGCGCAGAAAGTGGCGCCGCGCCGCTTGCTCACCGATTACGCCATGCAGCGGGTTTCGTCCCCGCGCTGGTCGCCGGACGGCAGGACGCTCTGCTATGCGCTGACGGACAATGCCGGGCGCACCACGATCCGGCTCCATGACACGGCAAACGGCAAGGATCGGCCGCTTTTCAGCGCCGACCACACCGCTGCCTACCCGGTCTGGTCCCGGGACGGCTCCTGCATCTTCTATATCTCGGACGAGACCGGGGTCTTCAACCTGTTCGCCTACGACCTGAGTCAGATGAAGAGCTACCAGGTAAGCCACCTGCTGGCAGGCGCCCTGCAGCCGGACCCGTCGCCCGACGGCCGCTCCATCGTCGTTTCCAGTTACAGTTCGCGCGGCTTCGCAATCGCGCAGATGACGCTGGACAGGTCAAAGTGGTCGGAAACCAGGGGGCCTTCGCTCCCCTTTGCCCGCGGCATCGCGGCGCCGGCTTCCGCCGGGCCGGCTGCTGCCGGCAGCCTTGCCGGCAGCAAGGCATCCGGCAAGGAGGCGTCCGGGGCGGTCGCGTCCGAGCCAGGCGCATCGAACCAGGCCACATCCGGCAACGTTGCCTCCACAAAGGGAGCGGCCGGTAACGGCACGGCGCCGGCGGCAAGCTCGTCCTACAACGCCCTCAACACGGTCTACCCGCACTTCTGGCTTCCCAGGATCTACGACGACGGCTCCGACGAGGCGGTCCTGGGAGCCTTCACCGCGGGTGCGGACGTCCTCGGCTACAACTCCTACGCGCTGGCCGCCGATTACAGCCCGGGAAGAAAACGCGGCTATTTCACCCTGCTCTACCAAAACGATTACCTCTACCCCACCCTGTCGCTCAAGGCACATTCACAACCGTTTCTTTACGCCGATCTGTTCCAGCGGGGCGACTACTACGAGCTGAACCAGGGGCTCACCGTCGAGGCTTCGGTGCCGCTCAATTTCCTGGAATCACGCTACCGCTTCACGGCCGGCTACGAGTTGTCGGACCAGAAGGGGCTCAGCACGGTGGACAGTAGCGGCAGGTTCAACGGCGTTTCCGTGTTCCAGGGAAGAGGCGACAACCTCTTTGCCGGCCTGAGCTTCGACAACGTCCAGAGATACCCCTACTCGGTGAGTTCCGAGCAGGGGCGCCGTATCTCCTTTTTGTACCGGTACCTCGGGCGGGCGATCGGCAGCGACCAGGAAGTCTCGAAGTACAGCGCCCAGTACCAGGAGTTCCTGCGCCTCCCCACGGCGGCACTGAAGCACCACGTGCTCTATGTCCGGCTCGCCGGCGCCCTCGCCGACGGCGACCTGCAGTTCGGGCAGCAGGCGTTCCAGATCGGCGGCACCCCGTCGGAGCTGAACCCCTACCCGCTGCGCGGTTACCCGGATCGCTCGGTGACCGGGAAATATGTGGCAACGGGAACGCTCGAATACCGGGTGCCGCTTTTCTATCCGCTGCGCGGCAGCGGCACGCTGCCGGCCTTCGCCGAAAAGGTGCACACGGCGCTCTTCGTCGACGCGGGCAAGGTCTGGGATGGCGGCAACTCCTTCGGCAGCAACGAGCTGAGGGTCGGCGCAGGGATCGAGGCGCGGGCGGACGTGACCCTCGGCTACTGGCTCAAGGTGACCCCGGCCCTGGGTTTTGCCCACGGTTTCGACCGGGGCGGGCAAAATCAGATATACTTCACCGTGTACATCGGCCTGTAATCGGCAAAACGGGCCCAACGGAAAGGATCATCGCTGAAAAACACCATACTTCCGGCACGAAAGGGGGAACAGCTTATGAGAGTTATCGTCGTTGGAGCAACCGGCACCATAGGTAAAGCGGTCGTCAAACTGTTGGCCCCGGAGCACGATGTGGTCAAAGTCGCCTCCCAAAGCGGGGACTACCGGGTCGACATGAGCAGCGGGGCATCGATAGAAAAACTGTTCCGGGATCTGGGCTCCTTCGACGCGCTGGTATCTGCGGCCGGCGTCGCCAGGTTCGGCCCCCTCTCGGAACTGAGCGACGAGGATTTCGACCTCGGGCTGCGCGGCAAGCTGATGGGACAGGTGAACCTGGTCCGCATCGGACTCGAGTACATAGCCGACCATGGATCCTTCACCCTGACCAGCGGCATCCTGAGCCAGCAGCCGATGCCGGGAAGCGCCTCGATAAGCATGGTGAACGCGGGGCTGGAGGGATTCGTGCGGGCGGCGGCGCTCGAGATGCCCCGCGGCATCCGCATCAACGTGGTCAGCCCGCCCTGGGTCAAGGAGACCCTGGAGGCGCTCGGCATGGACAGCTCCGGCGGCATGCCCGCCGAGCGGGTGGCACAGGCGTACCGGGCCAGCATCGCCGGGACGCGCAGTGGCAACGTGATAAACGCGCGGGACTTCGCCTGACCGCGGCCGACCGCAGAGGCTGGTGAACCAGTTCAGTGTAGTTACAAGGGAGCATCTAGCCACTGTCAATCGACACAACGAAGGCCCCGTCACTGAAGATGACGGGGCCTTCGTCCTATCTGGCCGACCGGCGCCGATGCTTATGAGTATCGCCAACCTCCACCCCCTTCAACTGTAGCATCGGCACAGGGGGATCTGGCGTCTCGTGCAGATTGACTTTTGATCATTTCCCCATACACTGGCACTTTAATGTCCAGAAACCAATCATGGTTGACAGCGACCTCCACTACCGGATGATGCTCGGAAAGAACCGGTAGCTCTCGGGGGTGGAACAGGCCTTAGACGCGGCTTTCACCCGGCCGCAGACAAACGCGTCACGCAAGCCCGGGCTCGAGGCGCTCGTACATGAGTCAAGAAGCCGATATCACAAACCTCCAGCAGATGCTCGACCGGATCGAAGAGTCGGCGAGTCATCACAAGCGTGTCTCTTTGGGCACCATTGTGGAGGCGGTGGGCAGCAGATCCTTCGGTCCTTTGCTGCTTATGGCCGGCATCATCATGGCCTCGCCCCTGACCGGTATCCCGAGCATGCCGACCAGCATGGGGCTTCTCGTGCTGCTAATCGCCACGCAACTGCTGTTGCACAAAAAGTACTTTTGGCTGCCGAACTTGCTGTTGAAGCGCTCGATCGCGGCGCAGAAGATCACCAACGGCATCAAGGTGTTGCGGCCGTCGGCACGCTTTATCGACCGCTTGCTGCGGCCGCGGCTGCCTGTTTTCATTAACGGCGTCAGCATCCACATAATCGCCCTCGCCTGCATCACCATCGCAGCCGGCATGCCGGTAATGGAGCTCGTCCCCTTGTCAGCCCACATCGCCGGTCTCGCCTTGACCGCCTTCGGCCTCTCCCTTATCGCCAAGGACGGCTTGTTGGCGCTGCTCGCCTTCGTGGCCACGGCCATCACCATCGGCGTGGTCATTTACAATCTGATTTGATGCGGAAGTGAACGCCACAGCGGCAGTAGCACCGTGCAATTCCCCATGAATCATACGACGCTAGCGATAGCACCAGTCATGTCCCCTGCGTCAGATACACCCGGGAGCGAACCCACATGCCCGACAAACTGTTATTTCTTCCTGGCGCCTCGGGAAACACCGGCTTCTGGCTGCCGGTCGCCGAGCTTCTTACCGTCCCTGGAGAGCGCATTCATTTCGGATGGCCCGGTTTCGGCCCCACCGCGCCGGATCCGGCCGTCACCGGCATGGAGGATCTGATTGCCATGGTCACGGCCGAGATAGACAGACCTACGGCAGTCATAGCCCAGTCCATGGGTGGTGTCATTGCCCTGCGAGCGGCACTGGAAAAGCCGGAGTTTGTGACTCATCTGGTACTCACCGCGACATCCGGGGGGATGAACCTGAGCGATCTGGGAGCGCGCGATTGGCGCCCTGCCTTCCACGCGGCCAATCCCTCCCTGCCCCGCTGGTTCGCCACCTACCGGGAGGATCTCACGGACCGGCTCGGTTCAATCAATGCGCCGGCCCTGCTGCTTTGGGGGGACGCCGATCCGATAAGTCCCCCACCGGTAGGCGAGCGTCTGGCAGCGCTGTTGCCATGCGCCGAACTGCACGTATTTGCCGGCGGAACCCACGACCTGGCCAATACACTGGCACAGACAGTCGCGCCGCTCATAGATAAGCATCTGAAAAGGCGGGTTTGACACTTGTTCGAATATACCGCCCGCGTATGCCGGACTCTCGGATCAGGCAAAAAACCGCTTGTTATCCGATTCGGAAGCAGCTAGATTACCTGCAGTGGAAAGACAGTACTGCAGGAGTCATCGCATTGGATCTGGAATTGAAGCAGAAGCAGTTCAACGCCGCCATGGAGCTTTACACCGGCAAACCGGTCTACAAGTCTGTGGGCAGAACGGTTTCTACGGTAAATGTCTTCTTGCAGATCTATCTGCTCATTCAGATAGCCGCGATGCCTATCGATCCGGCGTGGCAGATAATAGCAATCTTCCTGGCCTTCATTCTGGCCGACTTCGTAAATGGGCTGGTCCATCTGTACATGGACAACAACGACAGCTACGAGTCGATCGCCGGCCCTTTCATCGCCAACTTTCACCTGCACCACAAGAAACCGATGTACAGAAGACATCCCCTTTTACTGGTCTATTTCAACGAGACCGGATCCAAGATCTGGCTGGTCGGGTATCTCATCCTGGTCTCGCTGTTGCTTGGCGCAGCCGGGTTCAATCCCGTCGTCATGCATATCCTCGTCTATGCGGGAATCCTGTCGTCCGTTGCCGAAGTGTCACATTACCTGTGCCACACCTCCAATTCGTCCATAGCGATGTTCCTTGGCCGCACCAGGCTGTTGTTGCCCAAACGTCACCATGCGAAGCACCACATGAGCGACAATAAGAATTATGCCTTCCTCAATGGGGTTACCGATCCACTGATAAACCTGATAGCCGGGAAAACATGCCCCGGATACAAGAACACAACCGATCGGCACTTCGCCCGGTATGCCGGGGAGGGTTCGGAAAATCGTTGAGCCTTGGATCCACTCGTCGAACCTGCGATCCACCTGAATAAAAAAGCCGCCGGCTGATACGATGCCTGCGGCTTTTTTATTCATAACTTTTCTGATTGAGCGTCCCAACCCGTCTCGGGTTCACTCATCCTCACACTTGCTGAATCTGGGCATGACGCGACCGTCAACGGTGACTTCCTCCTCGAACATCGCCTGCGGCCTGACCCAGAGTCCGCCTTCACCGTACAGTGGGCGATAGACGACGAGCAGTTCATCGGTCTCGCTATGACGGGCGGTGCCGATCACCTGGTAGTAATTTCCCTTGTAGTGCCGGTAACGCCCGGGCTGAACAGACATATGACCTCCCTCCATCTCGACCTGCACCGAGCGGCTGTTACAGCGAGGTGTGCTCGGTCCTTGCGATGATCTCGTCCTGCAGCTCGCCGGAAAGGTCGCAGAAGTAGTCGCTGTAGCCCGCCACCCTGACGATCAGGTCCCGGTGCTCGGCGGGGTGGCGCTTCGCCCTCTTCAGCGTCTCCACATCCACCACGTTGAACTGCACATGATGCCCGTCCATCCTGAAATAGCTGCGAACCAGGCCGGCCAGCCCGTCGAGGCCGGTTTCGCCGGCTAGCAGCGTCGGCGAGAATTTCATGTTGAGCAGGGTCCCGCCGCTTCTGATGTGATCCATCTTCCCGGCCGACCGGATCACGGCGGTCGGGCCGCTGCGGTCCGCACCCTGCACGGGCGAGATCCCCTCGGACAGCGGAGCGCCGCGCCGCCTGCCGTCGGGCATGGCGCCGGTCACCGATCCGAAGTAGACGTGGCAGGTGGTGGGGAGCATCTCGATGCGGTACGCCCCCCCCTTGGTGTTCGGCTTGCCGTCCACCTCGTTGAAGAAGGCGTCGAAGACCTGCCGCATGATCTGGTCCGCGTAATCGTCGTCGTTGCCGTATTTGCGGGTCTTGTTGAGCAGACGCTGGCGCAGCGGCTCGTCGGTCTCGAAGTTCGCGTCCAGCCGGGCTACGAACCCGGAGAGCGACAGCCTCTTCTGGTCGTAGACGAGATCCTTGATGGCGGAAAGCGAGTCGGTGATGCTCCCGATGCCCACCCCCTGGATGAAGCTGTTGTTGTACCTGGCCCCCCCCGCGTTGTAGTCCACCCCGCGGCTGATGCAGTCGTCGGTCAAAACGGAGAGGAAGGGGGCCGGCATGGTCCCGGCATAGATCATCTCGATGAGCCGGTTGCCGCGGATCTTGATGCCGATGAAGTGGGAGAGCTGGAGCCTGAACGCCTCGAAGAGCTCGTCGAAGCTTGCGAAGCTGTCGGGCTCGCCGCTGGCCGGCCCGAGCCTCTCGCCGCTCACCGGGTCGATGCCGTTATGAAGGGCCAGCTCCAGCATCTTTACCAGGTTGAAGTAGCCGGTCAGGATGTAGGCCTCCTTGCCGAAGGCGCCCACCTCGACGCAGCCGCTGCAGCCGCCGGCGCGGGCGTCCGCCAGCGTTTTCCCCTGGCGCAGCTGCTCCTCAACCACGGCGTCCGCATTGAATATCGAGGGGAATCCGTAGCCGTTTCTGACCACCCGGAGCGTGTGCTTCAGGAAGGCGTCGGGCGACTTCCTGGAGAGCTGGATGTTGCTGGAAGGCTGCAGCAGGTGCATCTCGTCGATGATGTCCAGAAGCAGGTGCGACACCTCGTTGCATCCGTCCGAGCCGTCGGGCAGGAGCCCGCCCAGGTTGATGTTGGCGAAGTCCGTGTAGGTGCCGCTCTCCGCAGCTGTCACGCCGACCTTGGGGGGGGACGGGTGGTTGTTGAACTTCACGAAGAAGCACTCCAGGAGCTCGCGCGCCTTCTCCCTGGAGAGCGTCCCGTCCGCGAGGCCGCCGTCGAAGAACGGGAGCAGGTGCTGGTCCAGGTGCCCCGGGCTGAAGGCGTCCCAGCCGTTTAGCTCCGTGATCACGGCCAGGTGGCAGAACCAGTAGGACTGCAGCGCCTCCCAGAAATCGGTCGGGGCGTGCGCCGGCACCCAGCGGCAGTTGGCCGCGATCTTCAGGAGTTCCTGTTTCCGGGCCGGGTCCATGGTCGCGGCGGCCATGCTCTCGGCGAGTTTCGCGTGGCGCTCGGCGAACAGGATCACCGCATCGCAGGAGATGTCCATCCCCTTCAGCTCCTCGCGCCTGCCGTACGCCTGGGGGTCCCTTTCGAAGTCGAGCGCGTCGATCGCCCGGGCGATCTCCTTCTTGAAATCAAGCAGGCCCTTGCGGTAGATCTTGTCGTCCAGCACCGTGTGCCCCGGCGCGCGCTGCTCCATGAACTCGGTGAAGATGCCGGCCCGGTAAGCCTCATGCCACTCCGGGGGTAGCGCCTCGAAAATCCTCTCCCTGAGCGACCTCGTCTCCCAGTAGGGGATCACCGTCCCGGCGTAGCCCTTTAGGCAGCGGTCGTCCACGCGGTAGCTCGTCTTCTCGCGCGAGTTGAGGATGCGCAGGTCATCAAGTGAGTGGCAGGTGAGCTCCGGATAGGTGGGGACCAGCTTGGGCGCCGGTCCCCTCTCGCCCACGACCAGCTCCCCCTCGCCCAGGTAGATGCCCTTCTTCTCGCAAAGGTAGTGAAAGGACTTGGCGCGCAGCACCGGGATGGACCAGCGCCCCTCGTTTTCCCTGTAGAACTCGGTGATGAGCAGGGCGCGCTCGGCAGAAATCGCCGGCTCGGCCGCCAGGCTCTCCCGCCGCAACCGTTTCGTTCTTCCCGTCATCTGTCCCCCCCTATCCGCGTATCGATACCCCTGGCCCGGAAGATCCCGGCAAAACTTTCCATGAGCTCCAGGGGCGGCGCGGGCGCCTCTACCCTTGGCGTCGCCTCCCTGCCGAAGCGCGCCTTTTTGCCGGCCCAGCTCGCGTGATAAGGGAGGAGCCAGAGCTGGCGCACCCCGTGCGTTGCCTGGGCGAGCGCGGCGATCTTGTGCATCTGCTCGGCGCTGTCGTTGAAACCGGGGACCACCGGCACCCGGATCCAGATGTTGCCGTGCACCGCGGCAAGCCGTTCCAGGTTCTCCAGGATGCCGCCGTTGTCGACGCCGGTCCCCTGCAGGTGCCTGTCGCGGTCGACGCATTTCAGGTCGAAGAGGAAGAGATCCGCCAGCGGTGCGAGGTCTAGCAGCGTCTGCGGCGCGCAGAGTCCGGCCGTGTCCACGGCGCTGTGTATCTCGTGCCTTCTGCACTTTGTAAGGAGCGCCTTGAGAAACTCCGGCTGGCACAGCGGTTCGCCGCCGGAGAAGGTGACGCCGCCGCCGGAATCCTCGAAGAACATCCGGTCTCGAAGTACGCTGGCCACCACCTCGCCGACCGTGACGGCGCGCCCCACGATCTCGCGGGCGCCGGTCGGACAGGCGTCGGAACAGGCGCCGCACAGGGTGCAGGCCTCCTTCGGCTGAAGTTGGTCGTGGCAGGATAACAGGCAGGCGTCGCAGGCGATGCAGCGGTTCTCGGAACAGGCGATCTCGGGGAGCGCCAGCTGGCTCTCGGGGTTGTGGCACCACCAGCAGCGTGCCGGGCAACCTTTCAGGAAAACGGTGGTCCTGATCCCGGGCCCGTCGTGGAGGCAATAGCGTTGCAGATTGAAGACGGTACCGGTCACAGTCACTTGAAACTCCGTAGCAGGGAATTCGAACCGCAAAGACGCCGAGAACGCAAAGTAATTCGAAGTCTTGGATCCTTTAAACGCCAAAAAGTTTTTTCGGATTCCTTCGCGAACTTCGCGTCTTTGCGGTGAAGCTGTTTTTATCCTGTTTCGGGGGATCAGTAATGCGGAGGGGGCTCCTCTTCGGAAGGGAGCCTGTTGTCGGAGGAGATCAGCCCCTGCAGGTGCTCCTTGATGAGCTTCAGTTCCTTGGTCAGCTGATCGATGCTGCCTTGATGGATGGTCACCACCTCGTTGAGCTGCTCTATGACATGCCCCTGGTGCATGATCAGCATTTCCATATCCGTCAGACGCTGCTCCATGGCTTCTCCTTATAAGTCGTTCGGTTCGGGCCGGACTGGCAAATTCTAACCCGATTCGTTTCGATATCCAAGACAAAAAACTTCTAAAAGCCGTCGGATTCTGCTAATTTCCAGATACCGCCGGGCGTCTTGGAATGCACCGCGGAACCGGAGGGACAAGGGATGCCGGAAACACCGAAATCAAACAGCGAAAGACACATCGAAACCATAATGGAGCGGCTCGAGCCCGGCTCCGACCGATACGAGGTACTGGACAAGGCGAAACGGTTCAAATCGTCCTGGGTGGAACTTGGGGAAAAGCTGCTCCAGGTGAGTTCGAAGGGGCGCTTCCGGGAATGGGGCTACCAGAGCTTCGAGGAGTACTGCGTGCAGGAGATCAGGATCAAGCGCGGCACCGCGGAGAAATTGACCATGGCCTACCGGTTCATGGAGAAGGAGGAACCCCAGCTTCTGAGTGCGCGGGAGGATTTGAAGCCGCTGCCCGATTACCGTTCCATCGATCTTTTGCGCAAGGCAAAGGAGGAGAAGGGGTTCTCCGAGGAGGAGTACGGCGACCTGAGAAAGAGCGTCGTGGAGGAGGAGCGCAGCCACCCGACCGTGTTGAAAAAATACAAGGAGGTCGCGGCCCTGAGGGAGGAGGTGAACCCGCTGGCTCCGGTCAAGGCGAGCATTTCGGCGGCCAGGCGGCTCGATGCCACGCTGCGCGGCCTGGCCCACGCGCCGGCTCTCTTTCTGGAGCAGCTTGGCGAGATGATCGCCCACCTGGAGGAGGAGCTTCAGGCGCTCAGCATCGACGGCGAGGGCGAGGCGGGGAGCATCAGGGAGATCTAGCCGGCACCGATCTCGCGCTCAAAGAGAACCCCCTCCCCTGCCACCAGGGGAGGGTCGGGGTCGGACGGGGTGAATCCGCCTCCCGGCTTGGTGCTTCAGCGGTAGTCACCGGTAGATGTCGTAAAAAAGCTTCGCCGTAACGGCCAGCACGGAGCAGATGAACACCGGCCGGATGAACCGGGTCCCTTTCCTGATCACGAGCCGCGCCCCGAAGCGCGCGCCGAACGCCTGCCCCGACCCCATCACCAGTCCCGCCCAAAGAAGCACATGCCCCCCCGCCACGAAGACCGCCAGCGAGACGATGTTGCTCACGAAGTTGAAGAGCTTCGTGTAGCCGGTCCCCTTGCGCATGTCGAAGCCGAGCCCCAGCATGAGCGCTATCACCCAGAAGGAGCCGGTCCCGGGCCCGAGAAAGCCGTCGTAAAAGCCCAGAAGCAGCCCGAAAAAGGCGTAAAAGAGCCCCGTCGGCATCCGGGGCCGCACCTCCTCGGCGCCCAGCCTGGGAGAAAAGATCGTGTAGCAGAGGATCAAAAGGAGCAGATAGGGGATGATGCGCTTCAGGAACCCCGGGTCTATCTGCTGCACCGTGTAGGCGCCCAAGGCCGCTCCGACGGCGGTCCAGATCACGCCGCCCAGCGCCCGGCGGACGTTCACCGTCCCGGCACGGACGAAATGGCCCATGGCGCTGGCCGAGCCGAAGGTGGCCTGCAGCTTGTTGGTCCCCAGGGCGTACTGCGGCGGCAGACCAAGGCCAAGGAGCACCGGAATGGTGATCAGCCCGCCCCCCCCCGCTATGGCGTCGATCAGGCCGGCGACCGCGCCGGTGAGGAACAGCACGGGAAGAAGTGCGAGGGGAATCTCGGTCATCGCCCGGCTCCGAAGGTGTTCCCGCCCGCCTTTTGGCGCTCCCGGCAGACCTGGCAGCTCAGCCGCGCGATGTTGCGCATCAGCGGGATCTCCCCGAGCGGGATGCTTCGGTCGGCAACGGCCATGGCGACATGGTACACCCGGCGCCATGCCAAAGGGGCCTGTTTCGAAGAGGCGAGCCAGAGCGCCTCCAGCACCAGCCGCTCCAGCCAGAGCTCCCGCCGCATTTCCACTACGACGGACAGGATGCGGTCCGCGGCGGCAGCGGCTGCGATCCCCTTTCTGTTGCCCCGCGACGCCTCCATCTCGCGCAGCACCAGGTCGTCGGCCTCAAACCAGGAGGAGAAGAGCGGCCGGATCTGGTGCCACTGGCCCGATTCCTCAAGCGCGGCGCGGTATTCCACCTCGCCTGAAAGCATCCGGTGACGCGAACCGAGCTTCTTGCGCAGCTGGTCGAACGCGCCGGCCAGATCGAAGGGTGCGGCGTTCCACCGATCCCGCCCCAAAAGCTCGGCGATGCGCACCAGCCAGTGATTGGGGGTGACTCCCCGGCGCACACCGTCGGCGAGCGCCTGGCAGACGCGCTGGTCCAGATGGTCCTGGGTCGACGCGATGAAGGCTTTGCCGTTCAGGAGGGCGAGGAATTCGTCGTAGTAGCGCCTCCCCTTAAGGGGGATCACGAAGGCATCGGCCACCCCTACCCCCTGCTTGAGGAGGATCGAGCAGCTGTAATAACCCTTGCCGTCGCGGACCACCACCTGGAACGACTGCGCTCCGCTGCCGTCGATGGGGGAGGCGTGGACGGTCATGGCGGGCGCCTTGGCGAGCGGCGCGCACCCGACCCGCGCCCTGCGGGCGTTGGTGATCGCCTGATCGATATTTTTCCTGATCGGCTCGGCAAACCAGTTGCGCGACACGATCAGCCGTCGCAGGTTTTCCGGCGTGGTGTGGCGCCCGTCGGCGGCCGCCAGCAGTTGCGACACCCCCAGCCGGACCGCGGGCTCGGGGCTGAAGAGCATCAGCGCCGACATGTCGCGCAGCAGCGGGTTTTCCGCCTCGAGGAGCTCCGCGATCAGCGCTGTCTGCAGCTGCGGCTCGTTCAGCGCGAAAAGCTCCTGGAGCGCCTGCACCCCTTCGAACGGCGAGGCGAGCCCCATGGTCTCGATGCTCCTGGTGATACCCGCCAGGACCTCCTCTCCCGGCAGGTCCTGGAGATCCAGACGCGCGGCGCCCTCGGCCAGCATCCTGCCGTGCGCCTCGCGCAGCACCGGCAGGATCTCGACCCCGCTTCGCAACAGGGTGTTGGAGACCGCCGCGCGGAGGTCCAGGTCCTCGTTCTCGAGGTAGATGCGCCGGGCCAGGGCCTCCTGCAGCCTTGCCATCTGCCGCAGGGCACCGGGCTCGCGATCCTCAAGCTCGACCCGGAAGAACTCCAGCGTGTCGCGCAGAAGCCGCAGCGCCGCCTCGATCTTCTCGTCGTCCTCGGGCGACTTGCGGCAGATCACCGGGAGCAGCGCCGCCAATTCATCGCCGGCATCGAGGTTTCTGAACAGGTACTGCTGCAGTTCATCCCGCAGCACCATGGGCTCCGCGACAAGCCCAGAGCCTCCGACCATCGCGTAGCGCTCGATGAAGTACGCCATGCTCTTTTCCGGGGCCCTGGGCGAGATGCGCCGGTCGGGGACGAGCCCGCCGGCCAGGCCGGGAGGGGCGAAGTGGCAGCACTTGCGGCTCCTCGGGACCGGGATGCCGCCGGGGGACGGGGGGCGCAACTGCCTGAGCGACTGCTCGATTTCCGCCTCCAGGTCGGGCGGAGGCATCGTCCGGTAGTTGAGCTCTCCCGGTTTGGGAAAGGCCTTGCCGCGGTAGCGTCTCCCCGCCACCTTTTCGCGGACCTGACGGTACTGCCGGTACAGGCGGTCGAGCCAGGCGGTGCCTGAGTTGAGGGAGTGGACGAAGAACTCTAGCAGCTCGCAAGCGTAGGGAGCCTGGCGGCCGGAACCGTCGAGATAGGGGCCGGCCATGGGGCCCTGCTGGTCGAAGCCGAAGCTGATCGCCGCCTTCTGCTTCTTTTTTTCGTTGAATACCAGCAGCAGGACCCGCCGGCAGTCGCAGTCGGGGTCGCAGCAGTAATACTCCACGAAACCGTAGCTTCCCTTGGGGATGCGCCCGGTTTTGCGGTCCAGCACCAGAGTCGTGACCGGGTCATGGGCATCGGGAACTATCTGATGGAACGGCTCCATAGGATCGCTTTCTCCTTGAAGATGTATCGAAACCTGCGGCGACGTCCTGCACCGGGAGGCCATGTCGGGAAACCGGCGCAAAAAAGCCGCTGTCACCGGCGAAAAGGACCGGCGCTAGCGGCTTCCAGCAATGGCAGAGGCAGCGTCCCCTCGCCTGCAGGGGGAGGACGGGGATGGGGATGGGTGCGGGCTAACCGGACCCTTGGCTTGCGTCCTCGCTCCGGTCCGGCACCAGGATCGCGTCGACCGCCTGCTGCAGGTCCTGGTAGGCCTTTACCCCCTCGGGGAGCCGTGCGGCCTGGGCGGAGCCGTATCCGGTCAAAACCAGAAGCGGGGTGCAGCCCGCATTGAGACCGGCCTCGACGTCGGCCAGCTTGTCGCCGATCATGAAAGATGCGGCCAGATCGATGTCCAGATCCAGGGCCGCCTGCTGCAGCATGCCGGGGAGCGGCTTCCTGCAGTTGCACTCGGTGCGGTAAAGGCCGGTGGCGTGCTCCGGGTGGTGCGGACAGAAGTAGCAGGCGTCGATGGCGGCGCCGAAGGCGGCCAGTTCGGCGTGCATGTGGTCGTGGATCGCGTGCAGCGCCGCTTCGTCGTAATAGCCGCGGCCGATGCCGGACTGGTTGGTCACCACCACGAGCAGGAACCCCGCATCCTTGAGGCGCTTCAGCGCCCACGGCACGCCGGGGATGAACTGGAAATCTTCGACCCTTTTCAGGTACGCCACCTCGACGTTGATGGTGCCGTCACGGTCCAGAAAGACCGCCTTACGCCTCCCCATGACGGCTCACTTCTCCCGCGACGCCGGCGGGTAGAGCGCCTTTTCCACCAGGTCGCAGACGATATGGATGATGGCGATGTGCCCCTCCTGGACCCGCGGCGTGTCGTGGCTGGGGACGATGAGGGAGAGCTCGGCGACCCCCTTGATGCTGCCGCCGTCCTTGCCGAGCAGCGCCACGGTGCGGCAACCGCGCCGGGCGGCCTGCTCCAGCGCCAGCTGGACGTTGGGCGAGTTGCCGCTGGTGGAGATGCCGATCACCACGTCGCCCGCCTGCGCGTGCGCCTCGACCTGACGCGAGAAGACGCGGTCGAAGCCGTAGTCGTTGCCGATGGCCGTGAGAATGGAGCTGTCCGTGGTGAGCGCTATGGCGGGCAGCGCCGGCCGCTCCAGCTTGAAGCGCCCGACGATCTCGGCCGCCAGGTGCTGGGCATCGGCCGCCGAGCCGCCGTTGCCCATGACCAGCAGCTTGTTGCCCCCCCTGAAGGCGTCGACCAGCAGGGAAACGGTGCTCGCGATCGCGGGGGCAAGTTCCCTCTCGACGGCCGCCATCACCTCCAAGTGGCTTTTCAGCTGGGCAGTTATCTCTTTTATCATCAAACCTCCTGCTGGTTGCTGGCAACCTCTTGGCCCGAAACGGCAAGGCCCGCGTCGGGGTATCCCGCCCTGATCCTTTCGCACAGCTCGCCGAAGGAGAGGTATGACGGGCTCCAGGGGAAAGCCATGCCGTCGATGGCCGTGACGGGAACGGTCCCGGGGCTCAGGGAGACGATCCGCTCGAAGACGCGCCGCCTCCCCGCCTCCAGGGCGAGCCGCGGCAGCGGCACCAGGACGACGTTCTCGTGCAAAAGGTCGAGCCCCGCCAGCAGCGCGTCCCTGTGCAGCGCGGCGGGAAGCATGACGCTGTAGCGGTTGCCGTGCCGCGCGCCTTTGACCAGCCAGTCGAGCTTCTGCCTCAAGAGGGTCAGCTCGACCCCCTTGGGGACATGAAGCGCGTAGTTTTTGCCGTCGCCCCAGCGCTCCCCGAACAGTTCGAGGGTGCGCTGCAGGGTCTCCAGGCGCCGCCTTTCGCTCCCCATCTGCGGCTCTTCCTGCCAGCTCACGGCGGGGCCGGGGACCTGGTAGGTGAAAAAGCCGCCGGCACAGGCGCGACGGGTATAATCCCGCAGGCACCAGATCCCGCCGTCCATCCCCTCGTCGAAGCCGCCGAGCTCCCGGTACGCGCGGCGGCTGATCACCATGGCGGCAAAGGAGGCGCTCGCCACCTCGATCGGCCCGCGGCACTGTTCGGAACCGGTGGCGTGGCACGGCACCAGGATTCCCGCCTCCGGGTGGGCCGAGGCGAAATCGAGCAGCGGCTCCAGCCAGCCGGCGCAGACCTCCGTGGTGTTGCGCACCAGGGCGAGATAGGGGGCCTCGGACCTCTGGAAACCGCGGTTGGCCGCCCGCACGAAGCCGATGTTGGCGTCGTCGCGCATCAAAAGCGCACGGTCGTCGAGCCGGTCGGCGAACTCCTGCAAAAGCCTCTCGGTGTCCCGGTCGCTGCCGATGTCGAACATGATGAAGCGCGCCTGCGGGGTGGAGTTGATCAGGTTCACCAGGCAGTTGCGGGTCTCGCCGGGCCTGTTCCAGACGGGTATGACGACGTCTATGGTTGCATCTGTCATGACAGTCCCTTCAGGCAGTCGCGGCCGGAAACGCCGCGACCGGGAGCCTACGAGCTTACCGCGACATTACGCAGCAGGGCCAGTTCGTCCAGCACCTTTCCCGAGCCGAGCACGACGCAGGAGAGCGGGTCCTCGGCGGTCACCACCGGCAGCCCGGTCTCCTCGCGCAAAAGCACGTCCAGGTTGCGCAGGAGCGCCCCGCCTCCGGCCAGCACGATCCCCTTGTCCACCAGGTCGGCGGCGAGTTCGGGAGGGGTGCGCTCCAGGCAGTTGCGCACCGCATCGACGATCGCCGTGACCGGCTCGGAGAGCGCCTCGCGGATCTCGTTGGAGTCGATCTCGGTGGTCTTGGGGATGCCGGAAACAAGGTCGCGCCCCTTCACCTCCATGTGGAGCAGCTCGGTGCCCGGGTACGCCTCGCCTATCTCGATCTTGATCAGCTCCGCCATCCGGTCGCCGATCAAGAGGTTGTACTTTCTCTTTATGTACTGGACGATCGCCTCGTCCATCTTGTCGCCGCCCACCCGCACGCTCTTCGTGTAGACGATGCCGGCCAGCGAGATCACGGCGACCTCGGTGGTGCCGCCGCCGATGTCGACGATCATGTTGCCCGACGCCTCGGTGATGGGAAGCCCGGCCCCGATCGCCGCAGCCATCGGCTCCTCGATCAGGTAGACCTCGCGGGCGCCGGCCGACTCGGCCGATTCCTTGACGGCGCGCTTCTCGACCTGCGTGATCCCGGAGGGGACGCAGATGACGATCCTCGGGCGCACCAGGGTCTTTCTGTTGTGCACCTTATGTATGAAATAGCGCAGCATCTCCTCGGTGATGTCGAAGTCCGCGATCACGCCGTCTTTCATCGGGCGGATGGCGGTGATGGAACCGGGGGTGCGACCGAGCATCTTCTTCGCCTCCATCCCGACCGCCAGCACCTTCTGCTGCCCGTTCTGCATCTTCTGCACCGCGACCACGGAAGGCTCGCGCACCACGATCCCCTTACCCTTCAGGTAGACGAGGGTGTTGGCGGTGCCGAGGTCGATGGCGAGATCATTGGAGAACATGCCGAACAGGGCATCGAAAATCTTGAGCATCTTGGACTCCTTTAATTGTCTATATCAGGGCCGGGGCCGGCTGATAAAGGGAGAAATATAGCAAAAACTCCGCACCCTTGCAACAAAGAAAACCCGCCCGGCGATAATAGCGCGCCGGCCGGCCGGGGCGGATGCGCCTCATTCTACTGTTGCTTTTGCTATTAAATTATATTATTATTCGCAACTCTTGTCTTTAATGTAAGCACATACTATCTGTACAAAGGAGTCGAACCGGGATGCTTGGCATAATGAGGAAGTACAAACAATCCATATTGATCAAGATAGTATTTGTCGTCATCGTACTGTCTTTCATAGGAACGATCTTCCTGGTCTGGGGCAGGGGCTCCGGCGAGAGCCGCCAATCCGGCTTTGCGGCGAAGGTGGACGGGACCACGATCAGCCTGGAGCAGTTCCAAAATAGCTACGACCGCACCCGCGGGGTCTACGAGCAGATCTACGGGCGCTCGCTCACCCCCGAGATGGAAAAGCAGATGGGGCTCAAGAAGCTGACCATCGACAGTCTGGTCGACAACGCGCTGGTCCGCAAGGAGGCCAAGCGGATGGGGGTCACGGTGAGCAAGGACGAGGTCGCCGCCGAGATCGCCAAGGTCCCGTCCTTCCAGAGAAACGGCGCCTTCGACTTCAACCAGTACCAGCAGACCCTGAAGGCGAACCGGATGACCCCGAAGGGGTTCGAGGAGGCCCAGGAGGAAGACCTCCTGGTGCAGAAGGCGCGCAAGAAGATCACCGATGGCGCCCAGGTCTCCGACCAGGAGGTGCTGCAGGCGTTCAAGAAGCAAAACGACAAGGTCGACCTGCAGTTCGCCTCCTTCTCCCCCGCCGACGTCAAGGGGAGCATCAAGCTCACCGACCAGGACCTGACCGGCTACCTGCAGGACCATCAGGCCGAGTTCAAGACCCCGGAGCAGGTGAGCATCGCCTACGCGCTGGTGACCCCGGCCCAGTACGCCTCCAGCGTGTCCGTCTCCGCCGAGGAGGCGCAGAGCTACTACCAGAAGAACATCGACCGCTACCAGGGCAAAGGTGGTATACTCCCGTTTGCCGAAGTGAAGGAGCAGGCCACGGCCGACGCGACCAAGCAGAAGGCGGCCAAGCAGGCCTACGAGAAGGCGGCCGAGGCGGTGAACAAGTTCCGCGGCCAGTCCGACCTGGACGGGGCGGCGGCTGCCGTCGGCGCCAAGGTCGCCCGGACCCCGCTCTTCACCGCGCAGGCTCCGGCTGCGGCGGTTGCCGGCGAAACGCAGCTCGTGTCGCGCGCCTTCGCCCTGAACAAGGGCGAGCTCGGTGGCCCGGTTGAAACGGGAAAAGGGATCTACCTCTTGAAGGTCGTCGAGAAAAAGCCCGCCGCAGTGCCGCCGCTGGCACAGATCAGGGGGCAGGTCGAGCAGAAGCTTTTGGAGGTGAAGGCGGCCGAGCTTGCCAGGAAGAAGGCCGAGGAGCTCCTCCCGCAGCTCGCCAAGGGCGGGGCACAGCTGAAGGAGACCGGCAGCTTCGCCTACTCCGACACCGGCAACGTCCCCGGCATCGGCACCTCGCCCGAGCTGATGGAAGAGGGCTTCACGCTCACCCCGGCGAGCCCGGTGGCGAAGAAGGCGGTCAAGGTCGGCGACCGCTGGTACGCGGTGAAGCTCAAGGCCAGGGTCGAGGCCCCCACCACCGGCCTCGCCGGGAAGTCCGAGTCCATCAAGCAGGCGCTGCTCCCGAAGAAGCAGCAGGAGGCGCTGGCGAACTGGCTCAAGGAGCTGAAGGCGAAGTCGAAGATCGAGATCAACCCGGCGGTCCTGAGCGACTAGCAGGCGGCTTTTCAAGGAACAGGACGGCTATTTCGAGTGAGGTGGAGGGTGCGGATGCACTCTTCACCTTTCACTTTTCACGCTCAACGCGATTTTTTTACAAAGGAGAAAGCTTATGACCACACCGGTACTTAACACTGATTTCCCCGGCCTGAAACTGGCAGCCCGCGGGAAGGTGCGTGACATCTACGACCTCGGGGAGACGCTCCTCATCGTCACCACCGACAGAATTTCGGCATTCGACGTGATCATGAACGAGGGGATCCCCAACAAGGGATACGTGCTGACCCAGATCTCCGCCTACTGGTTCCGCGAGATGGAAGGGATCATCAAGAACCACATCATCTCGACAGACGTCGCCGATTTCCCCAAGCAGTGCCAGCCCTACGCCGAGATCCTCGCCGGCCGCTCCATGCTGGTGAAGAAGGCCGCACCGCTTCCCGCCGAGTGCATCGTGCGCGGCTACCTCTCCGGCTCGGGGTGGAAGGACTACCAGCAGACCGGCTCCATCTGCGGCATCAAGCTCCCCGAGGGGCTCAAGGAGTCGGACCGCCTCCCGGAGCCGATCTTCACCCCCTCCACCAAGGCCGAGCTCGGCACCCACGACGAGAACATCTCCTTCGAGACCATGGTGAGCCTGTGCGGCGCGCAGACCGCCACCAAGGTACGCGACGTGACACTCGCCATCTACGAGAAGGCGCGCGACATCGCGGACCAGAAGGGGATCATCATCGCGGACACCAAGTTCGAGTACGGCATCTACGAGGGCGAGCTCATCATCATCGACGAGTGCATGACCCCGGACTCCAGCCGCTTCTGGCCGAAAAAGAGCTACCAGCCGGGCGGTCCGCAGCCCTCCTTCGACAAGCAGTTCCTGAGGGACTACCTGGAGACGCTGGACTGGGGCAAGACGGCACCGGCGCCGCCGCTCCCCGCGGAGATCGTGACCAAGACGGCCGAGAAGTACATGGAAGCCCTGGTGAAGCTCACCGGGAAAGGGATCTAGCCGGAGTTCCCGCAAAGGCCCCGCCCCGCCGGGCGGGGCCTTTTTTTCTGACGGCGCGCAGCAGGCCGGGACCGGCCCTGACGCGAGCCGCCCAAAGGATCGCCATGCTGAAAAAGCTCGTCATCGCCACACTGCTCCTCTTCGCCCCGGCCGGGGCCCTGGCCGGCGCGACCGGGGAGATCCCGGTGGCCCGCTTCAGCGCCGGGGACCTCACCGGCTGGAGCGACAAGGTCTTCAAGGGGAAGACCGGCTACACCCTGGAGGAGGGCGCCCTGAAGGCGCACAGCGTCCAGGGGGCGTCGGCGAAGATCAAGAAGCTCTCCATCGACACGCGCAAGTACCCGAAACTCTCCTGGAGCTGGCGCATCGAGCACCCCTTGAAGCGGGAGGACATCCGGCGAAAAAGCGGCGACGATTTCGTCTCCCGGGTCTACGTCGTCTTCCCGCGCACCTTCTTCTGGAGGATGCGCGCCATCAACTACGTCTGGGCCGCCAAGATGCCCAAAGGGAGCGAGGCGCCCAGCCCCTACACGGCGAATTCGGTGATCGTGGCGCTGGAAAGCGGTGAGGAAAAGGCGGGGAAATGGGTCGTCGAGCAGCGCAACATCTACGAGGATTACCAGAGGATCTTCGGTGAAGAGCCCCCCCTTTTGGGGGGGATCGCCATCATGACCGACACGGATGACACCCGCGACGAGGCGACCGCCTGGTACGGGGACATCACCCTGCACGCACCCTGAAACGCTACCCTATCATCTTGGTGAGCCGCGCCCTCTCCTTGCCCAGGCGCGCCTCCCCTTCCTCGATCGCCTTCAGCAGCCCCTTCTTGGCGCCGTAAGCCATGTCCTTGCCCTTCTCCAGGATATCAGAGGCGCGCTCGCCCACCGCCTCGGCCATGTCGGTCACCTGGTCGGAAAAATCCTCCACGGCCTCCACCGCCTCCTGGGTCCTGCGGCGGGCCCGCTTGGCGTAGCGCGCCAGCCCCTTGCGGGTCTTCTCTCCGCTTTGCGGGGCGTAAAGAAGGGCCACCCCGGCCCCGATGATGCCGCCGGCCACAAGCATGAGCGCCCCAACCATCGCGTTGTTGTCTCTATCTGACATAACGACCTCCTTTTCCAAGTGTTGATGATCAAACTGCACTATATAGTACCCCATGAGCGGCATTTGCCAAGGCGTGCAGATTTATTATTGCTTTGAAGGTGAACCCGATGCGTGTATAGTTATACAGTTGTCAATCGGAAAACGTTAGAGGTTAATCATGGAACAGAAATACGATGTAGTGATAGTCGGCGGAGGCCCCGGGGGGGTCGCGGCAGCATACCTGTGTCACAAAAACGGTCTCTCCCATCTGCTGATAGAGTCGGGCAAGTCCGTATTCCAGGGGATCGCCAACACCTATCCGGAAGGAAAGAACGTCTACCCCTCGAAGCCCAAGGACAACCCGGAACCGTTCCTGGTCGAAGAACTGCGACCGCCCGACAAGCCGGTGACGGTGGAGAAGTACATCCAGTACGTGCAGCACTTCGTACAGCACGAGGGGCTCAACGTGCTGACCGACACGCAGTTCGAGAACATCGAGGAGGGACGCGACTTCCTCAAGGTCACCACCTCGAAGGGGAACTTCCAGGCCAGGAAGGTGCTGCTCGCCTTCGGCAGCTCGATCCCCAAGGAACTCTCCGTCTACGGCGACGCGAAGATGGTCGCCAAGGGGCTGGACGACCCGAAGAAGTACATCGGCGTGCGCACGCTGGTGATCGGCGGCGGCAACTCCGCGGCGGACGTGATCATCTCGATCCTGAAAGAGAAGCGCAGCGTGAACGACAAGGAGCCGGTGTACTGGGCGCACATGGCGGAGACCTTCGACGTGAACAAGGAGACCGCCCAGAGGCTCGGGGAGGAGATCCTTTTGGGCGGCAACATCCGGCTCCTGCCGGGCGCCACCCCCAGGATCGGCGAGGTGGACGACGAGGGTGTGGACCGCCTGGTGATCCGGGTCAGCGAGGACAAGTCCCCCGGCGGGATCGAGCGCTACCACGCCATGAGCTTCCCGATGAAAAACGTCATCGCCTGCATCGGCAGCCAGGGGCCGCTCTCCATCTACGACCGGATCGGGGTGCAGACCATCGCCTGCGCCGAAGGGGTGTGCCAGGTGGCCAAGGAAGGGGACCGGCTGCTTTTGCTTACCTCGGATTTCGAATCGACCAGGAAGGGGGTCTACGTGATCGGCGGAGCGATATCCCCCTCCTACATGAGGATCAGCAAGGGGGCGATACAGGAGGAGCGGCACCCCAACCTGATCTACACGGCGGTGAACGACGCGCACCACGTGGTCCAGGCCATGGTGGCCAAGCTGAAGAAAAAGTAAAAAAAAGGGGCCGCAAGGCCCCTTTTTCCATGTCGTATCCGTTAAGAGATCCGGTTCAGCCGCGCAGCTCCTCCTTGAGCCCCTCGACCACCGCCTTCACCTCGGCGATCATCTCGCGCGCCTGGGGCGAGTGCTCCTTCTTCAGGTAGCTCTCGAAGTAGCCGATGGCGTCGGCCATCCTGTCCTGGTCGATGCAGATGTTGCCCAGGGTCAGGTAACTCATGGTGAAGTCGGGGTCGAGCCGGATCGCCTCCAGGGTCTCCCGTTCCGCCTGCTCCAGTTCGTCCATGTCGTAGTACAACTCGCCCAGGTTGAAGCGGGCGGTGGCGTCCAGCGGATCGATCTCTATCCCCTTGTGGTAGGCGGCGATCGCCTTGTCGTTCTCGCCGAGGCCGTAGTAGAGATCCCCCATGGCGTTCAGGGCGAAGACGTTGCGCGGGTCGAGCTCAAGGGCGCTCTGGAAGGCCTTCAGCGCCTCCTCGGCGCGCTCCATGGCGTTGTAGACCAGCCCCATGCTGACGTAGCCGTCGCAATCCTTGGGCTGCAGCTGCGTCACCTTGCGGTAGCAGGCAAGGGCATCCTTGTGCTTTCCCGCCTCGAAATAGACGTCGCCCAGGGCCGTGTGCCCGTCCAGGTCCTCGGGAGCCAGCTCCAGCCCCTTTTTCAGCGCGGCGATGGCGTCAGCGGTCTGCCCCGACTCGGAAAGCGCCTCGCCCAGGTAGAAGTGCCCTTCGGCGTTGCCGGGCTCAAGGGCGACACAACCCCTGAAGGCAGCCACCGCCTTGGCGTACTCTCCTGATTCCATGAAAGCGATACCGTTTGCCAGTTTCTCGTCAAAAGTCGTTCCCATCTGCCACCCCCGCGCTGTTACTGGCTCATCATTGGCGCACACTATAGCAGAGAAGCGACGGCTTTGCCAACAGCAGAGCTGCTAAAAAAACATTAAAACAGTTCACATCCTGTTTTTCTGTTCTATACTGCGCAAATCACGCCCATGAGGAGACGACAATGCCAGAGGAGACCGGGGAAAAACTGGGTCTTAGGACGCTTGAGGACATCAGCGCCCTCATCCTCCACTCCCACGACCTGCAGGAAACCCTGGACAACATCGTCAACCTGGTGGCGAAGAGGATGTCCTCGGACGTCTGCTCCATCTACCTCTTGGAGGAGGACGGCGAAACGCTGAGGCTCTACGCCACCCGCGGCCTGTCGCGGCTCTCGGTCGGTATCACCATGAAGACCTCCGAAGGGCTCACCGGTCTCGCCGTCGAGCAGCGCGGCGTGGTGGCCACCGACAACGCGCCGTTGCACCCGCGCTACAAGTATTTCCGCCAGACCAAGGAGGAGAAGGTGCTCTCCTTCCTGGGGGTCCCCTTCTTCGAGAGGAACAACCCGATCGGCGTCATCGTGATCCAGAACCGCGAGGCGCGCACCTTCACCCCCCAGGAGATCAGCGCCGTCTCCACCATCGCCTGGCAGATCTCCAGCATCGTCTCGAACGCGAAGCTGCTCGATTCCATCAGGGTGAAGGAGGAGGAGCGCGCCTTCTACGCGTCCGAGGTGGAAAGGCTCAAACGGACGGGGGTGCTGAAGGACCCGGAGCGCCCCAGGGGCCCGAAGAGTGCGCAGACCGCCCTGACGGGGATTGGCATAGCCGCCGGCGTCGCCCTGGGGAAGGTGTCGGTGTTGAACCGCGGCCCCCTGAAAGAGGCGGTGCTGGAGCGTGCCAGGCCGCGCGCCGAGGAGCTGAAGAGCTTCAAGCTGGCGCTGGAGAAGGCGCGCATCCACACCATCTACATGGAGAAGCGGGTGGGCGAGATCCTCTCCGAGGCGGACGCCTCGATCTTCCACAGCCACCTGATGATCCTGGAAGACCGCGGCTTCCTGGGGAAGATCACCACCCTGATCGAGAACGGGCTGGGGGCGTCCCGGGCGGTGAGCGAGGTGGTGGACGACTACGTGACCGCCTTCTCGCAGATGCAGGACCCCTACCTGCGCGAGCGCTCGGCGGACATGGAGGACATCGGCCGCCGGATCTGCGACGCGCTGAACGGAAACCACGGCAGCCGCGAAAAGCTGCGCGACAACCGGATCGTCATCGCGCGCGAGTTGCTCCCCTCCGACCTCGCCATCATGGACCACGGCAAGGTGATCGGCATCGCCACCGAGAAGGGTAACCTGAACGCCCACGCGGCCATCATGGCCCGCGCCCTGGGCATCCCCGCCGTGTTCGGGGTGGAGGGGCTTTTAAAGCACGTCGGGGTGAAGAGCGAGGTTATCGTGGACGGCACCTCGGGCTGCGTCTACATCAACCCGGACACCAGCATCCGGCGGGAATACGAAAGGCTGCAGGGGGAGTTCGACCTGAAGCAGCGCGCCCTGGAGGGGATCCGGGACCTGCCGGCCGTGACCACCGACGGCTGCAGGATCGCGCTCCTGGCGAACATCGGGCTCCTGAGCGACCTGCGCGTAGCGCAGCTGCACGGCGCCGAGGGGGCCGGGCTGTACCGGACCGAGTTCCCCTTCATGGCGAGGAGTTCCTTCCCGGGGCGGCTGGAGCAGGCGGCCATCTACCGCAAGGTGCTGGAGGGGTTTGACGGACTTCCGGTCAGCATCAGGACGCTCGACATCGGCGGCGACAAGGGGCTTTCCTACTTCAAGCACCCCAAGGAGGACAACCCCTTCCTGGGGTGGCGCTCGATCAGGATCTCGCTGGAGCGTGAGGACATCTTCCGCGAGCAGCTGGCTGCGGTGCTCCTGGCGTCGGCCTACGGCACCTGCAGCCTGATGTTCCCGCTCGTGTCCGGGGTGGACGAGGTGCGCCGCATCAGGCGGATTCTGGAGGATGTGAAAGAGGAGCTTTTGCGGGAGGGGAAACCGTTCGATGCCGGGATCAGGATGGGGATCATGGTGGAGGTCCCCGCGGCGGTGCTGGGCGCCGAGATGCTCGCCAAAGAGGTGGACTTTTTCAGCATCGGGACCAACGATCTGATCCAGTACACGCTGGCCTGCGACCGGAACAACCCGCGGGTGAAGAAATGGTACGATCCCTACCACCCGGCGGTGCTCATCTCCATCAAGAAGGTGGCCGACGCGGCGGCCCGGGCGGGGAAACCGGTCTCGCTTTGCGGCGAGATGGCCGGCGAGCCCGTCAACGCGGTGCTCCTCATGGGGCTGGGCATACGCAGCTTCAGCCTCTCCGCCCCCAACATACCGCAGGTGAAGGAGGCGATCCGCCGCATCTCGCTGGAGCGGGCGCAGCGGATCGCGCACAAGGTGCTCGGCATGGAGAGCGCAGAGGAGATCGGTCTCTACCTGGCGGCAGTGAAAAAGGAACTGGGACTGTAGGCACCGGCCAAGCGGCGCGGGCTCCCTCGACGGTGCGCCCGCCTCCCCTGCCACGGGGGTCAGGCGCGTGAAGCCTGTGACTTTCAGTCCCCAGTCCCCAGTCCCCAGCCCCCGCCTTTCGCCTCTAGATCCAGCAGTCGCCGCCGTCGTAGTTCAGCGGGTCGCCGTTGGTCCGCTTGGCGCGGTACTTGGCGTTCTTGACGCAGAGCTTCAACTTATCGAGTGCGTCTTCCTTTGCCTCGCCCAACCTCTCGCGCACCTCCCGTCCTGTTTTCGGGGTGAAGAGGAGTGCGGCACCCGCTGCCACTGCAGCTCCGGTCAGGAAGGCCAAGAGTGCCGCTTGTTCGCTTTTCTTCGACATGATCTATCGCTCCTTAGCATCTGAAGTTTAACCGCGTGATAACTTTGCCGTATTCTTACCATATTCCGCGTCGCATTAAAACCCCCAAGATAAGAAATCCCCACTTTGGCGCAGATCGGCTTTTTTTCGGGTTTGAAAACGCCATGAATAAATGGTACTATCGCCAAAAATTTTAAAGGAGATTCCATGCTTTCCTTCAGAAAAATCAGCACCCCAACCCTGGCAGCCCTTCTCATGGTAACTCTCCCCTGGTCCGCCCTCGCCGAGGAGACCGCCGTCAAGGCACCTGCGAAGGAGCAGGCAAAGGAGCAGGCAAAGGAGCAGGTAAAGGAAGAGGTAAAGTCGGAACCCAAGAGCTCGCCGAACGACGTCCTGGTGCGGGTGAACGGGACCAGCATCACCCGCCTGGAGGTGGACCGCGCCGTCAAGGTGATGCTGGCGCAAAACCAGATCTCCCAGCCGGTGGAGCCGGAAGTCATGCAGCAGGCCGAGGCCGCCGCACTGGACCAGCTCACCTCGGCCGAGCTCCTTTACCAGGAGGCCGTCAAACTGGAGGTGAAGGACCTGGACAAACAGGTGGCGGACAAGGTGGCGCAGAATCGCGCCAAGTTCAGCTCCGACGCGGAGTTCGAAAAGGCGCTGAGCGGCGTCGACATGACCATCAAGGACATGCAGGAATTCACCCGCAAGGACATCGTGATCAGCAACTTCATCGAGAAGCGCTTCTCCGCCAAGGCCGAGGTGCCCGAGGCTGAGGCGCGCAAGTTCTACGACGAGAACCTCGACAAGTACTTCAAGAAACCCGAGAGTGCCAGGGCGAGCCACATCCTGATCGGCTCGGACGAGAAGGCCTCCGCCGCGGACCGCAAGAAGGCGAAAGAGAAGGCCGAGGCGATCTTGAAGCGGGTCAAGGCGGGCGAGGACTTTGCCGTCATCGCCAAAGCGGAATCGTCCTGCCCGAGCAGCGCCCAGGGCGGCGACCTGGGAACCTTCCAGCGCGGCCAGATGGTCCCGGCATTCGAGACGGCCGCCTTCGCGCTCAAGCCCGGCGAGGTGAGCGGCGTTGTCGAGACCCAGTTCGGCTACCACATCGTGAAGCTCACCGAGAAGCAGGAAAGCTCCACGGACAGCTTTGACTCCGTGAAAGCGAAGATCACCGAGTTTTTGAAGCGTGAAAAGGTGCAGAAGGGGATCTCCGACTACGTCGACGACCTCAGGAAAACGGCGAAGATAGAGAAGTCGTAACGGGCCGTAACGGCCAGAGGTTGCGGCCGATCCTGAGATTCGTCCGAAAAACCATAAGAAAAGGGCCCGCGATTGCGGGCCCTTTTTTGCGTCTCCGATTAGTACCCAGCTCCCGCTCGGTCTTCTCCCCTCCCTTGGTGGGAGGGGCTGGGGGAGGGGTGTTTCTGCAGGTTGCGTCTTGAGCGGCGGCTGCCGCTGCTATTGAAGCGGGAATCAGGGGGCGGTTGCCGCAGGCGGTACGAACACCCGCGCCGCCAGCTCCGCATCCAGCATCAAAAGCCCCTGCCCGTTGTCGCCTATCAGCTTCAGCTTGCCGATGATGTCCCGGTCGTTCTCCTCCTCCTCGATCTGCTCGGTGATGAACCACTGCAGGAAGATGTTGGTGGCGTGGTCCTTCTCGGCCAGCGCCAGGTCGGTCAGCTCGTTGATGGAGGAGGTGATGAACTGCTCGTGCGCCAGCGTCTTCTCGAACATCTCCAGCAGCGTGGCGAACTCGGTGGGAGGGGCTGCGATGGCGGCAAGCTCCGTGTGCTCGCCGCGGCTGTTTATGAAGTTGAAGAACTTCATGGCATGCACCATCTCCTCCTGATACTGCACCATGAACCAGTTGGCGCTCCCCTTGAGGCCGATGGAGCCGGCGTATGAGGACATGGAGAGGTAGAGATAGGCAGAATAGAGTTCGTTGTTCAGCTGTTTGTTCAGCGCACCCAGTAACTTCTTGGTAAGCATTTTGTTTCCCCCTTTTGATTGCATGGCTTGCTGCGCGAATGCGCGGTAACTGCAGCTCGTCTTGCGCTATTGTCAGTAGCCCTGTTTCAGCTACTGAATCTATATACGCCGTTTCCATAATATCCCGTTCTCAACATCAATACAACGATACTCACATCGGTACCGGCCGGGAAAGAGCCCGGCCAGACCCTTGGCGGCCCCGCCCGGCCCCGTCCGACGGCGCCGCCGCCCCCACCGCTCAGCGCTCCAGGAACATCTTGATCATGTCGATGGGGACCGGGAAGACCACCGTCGAGTTCTTCTCCGCGCCGATCTCGGTAAGGGTCTGCAGATAGCGCAGCTGCAGCGACATCGGCTGGGCCGCCATGACCGCCGCCGCCTGGGCGAGCTTTTCGGACGCCTGCAGCTCGCCTTCCGCGTGGATCACCTTGGCGCGCCGCTCGCGCTCCGCCTCGGCCTGGCGCGCTATGGCGCGCTGCATCTCCTGAGGCAGGTCGATGTTCTTCACCTCCACGATGGAGACCTTCACCCCCCAGGGCTCCGTCTGCCGGTCCAGGATCTCCTGCAGCTCCAGGTTGATCTTCTCGCGGTTGGCCAAGAGCTCGTCCAGGTCGACCTGCCCCAGCACGCTTCTCAGCGTGGTCTGGGAGAGCTGGCTCGTCGCGTACAGGTAGTCCTCCATCTCGACCACCGCCTTGACCGCATCGACCACCCGGAAATAGATGACGGCCGACACCTTGACCGTCACGTTGTCGTGCGTGATCACGTCCTGCGGCGGCACATCCATGGCGACGATGCGCAGCGTGACCCGCACCAGCCTGTCGATGCCCGGGATGATGAAGACGAGTCCCGGTCCGCGCACGTGCTTCACGCGCCCCAGCCGGAACAGCACCCCCCTCTCGTACTCGGGGAGAATGCGGATGGCGTTGGCCAGGAGCGCTATCGCGAAGACGGCGACCACCAGCAATGGGAAAACGTCGAAGATGTCCACCATGATCCCTCCCGAATGGCGCTCACGCCGGGGCCGCAGCCCCGCCCAAGTATACCCGAGCAGCGCATCGCGTCAATTGATGCCTTGCCAAATATGCGTATCCATGTTATCAAGAAATTCTTAACAATGGGAACCAACATGAGGCCTAACATAAAGATACTGCTCATAGAAGACGACCAGGGAAGCCGCGAGGCGCTGATGATCCTTTTGAAGGCGAGCGGCTTCGCCATGAAGGGATGCTGCAGCGGCAAAGAGGCGCTCGAGGCGCTAGCCGGCGAGCGCTTCGACATCGTGATCAGCGACCTGCTGCTGCCCGACATGAGCGGCATCGACATCCTGACCCGGGTAAAGCTCGATGCGCCGCGCACCGAGGTGATCCTGGTCACCGGGCACGCCTCCGCCGAAACGGCCGTGCAGGCGATGAAGAAGGGGGCCTACGACTACATCACCAAGCCGCTCAACATCGACGAGCTGCGCATCATCATAGACAAGGCCGTGGAAAAGGGAGAGCTGTTAAGCGAGAACGTCTACCTGAAGAAGCAGCTGCGGGAAAAGTACGAGTTCGCCAACATCATCGGCACCTCGCAGCCGATGCAGCAGCTCTTCTCCCGGATGAAGAGGATCATCAAGACCGACTCCACCGTGCTGATCCTGGGCGAATCGGGAACCGGCAAGGAGCTCGTGGCCAAGGCTATCCACTTCAACGGCAGCCGCAAGGAGAAGCCGTTCATCGCGGTGAACTGCTCCGCGATACCGGAGAACCTCCTGGAGAGCGAGCTCTTCGGCCACGTCAAGGGGGCCTTCACCGGCGCCGTCAGGGAGAAGGTCGGCAAGTTCGAGGCGGCCAACCTGGGGACCATCTTCCTGGACGAGATCGGCACGCTCCCCATGCACCTGCAGACCAAGCTTTTGCGCGTGCTGCAGGAGCAGGAGCTGGAGCGGGTCGGCTCCAACCGCCAGATCAAGCTCGATGTCCGCGTCATCTCCGCCACCAACGTGAACCTCGAGGAAGAGGCCAAGCGCGGCAACTTCCGGGAAGACCTCTTCTACCGGCTCAACGTGATTCCCGTGCTGATTCCCCCCCTGAGGGAGCGCATCGAGGACATACTCCCGCTCACCAGGCACTTCCTGGAGAAGAACTGCCGCGCCATGCAGCGCCCGATCATGCACCTGGACAAGGAGGCGCTGGAGGCACTGGAGGGCTACCCGTGGAACGGAAACGTGAGGGAGCTTGAGAACATCATCGAGCGGATCGTCGCGCTGACCGAGGGGGACCAGATCACCCTGCGCGACCTGCCGGCCAACGTGGCCAAGAGCTACCTGGACGGCTCCTCGACCAGCGTCACGCCGAGCGGCATCGACATGGTGCGCGCCATAAACGACATAGAGAAGAGGATGATCGGGGAGGCGCTGCATCTGGCGGGCGGCGTGAAGGCGCGTGCCGCGGTGATGCTCAACATAAACCGGACCACCCTGGTGGAGAAGATGCGCAGGCTCGGCATGCAGCTCTGACCCCCCTCCTCCTCCTCTTCTTCTGTCTATTCCTGTTATGAGGTGGTTGTGGTGATGACCGCTCTTTACTCCGTAGCCTTCTTCAGTATCTTCTGGCAGTAGCTGTTCAAGCTTTCACCAGCTCGCAGGGCACGAATCGCTACCTCACGGTGTAGATCCTTATCGACCCTAAGCACAAAGCGCCCGGAATACTCTTTGTTTGCGGTCGCGGGAGGCAGGGGTTTACCGTCTGCTTCGTATATTTCTACGGCTTCCGCCACAGCTTGACATAACTCTTGATAGACCTTTGCTTCGTCGTCACCATGCACTCCTCCATAAATCAGCCCAGCACAGCTTCCCACATAGCAACCGTCCTCCTCCGACCATTCCACAATTTTAAGATATCGATCCGTCTTTTTCATTTCCTGCTCTCCTCGACCGCAGCTTGCACCTGTCGCTCCTGATAAGGCTTGGCATCGTCGCCAAGTCTGCCGGATAGAGTTACCGGTTTCGCGCAAGCCGGGTGGCTGAAGTTGCGGTGACTCCCCTTCCCGCCCCGATCGACAAAACCGGCCTCTTCAAGGCGCCTTATCAGCTCTCGTATTTTAGGCGGCATGACATAATGATACTATCATGATACTACTATGTCAAACCTAGCAAAGGCAAAGGGGACTGGCTCCGTAGGTGCCAGGCCCCTTTTGCCTTTTGCCTCTAAATCTTCAGAGACATTAAATGGGGCCGTCCCCCACGAGCTCCAAAGCATTGAGCAACCGACCGGCAACGCCGGGCGGCCTTTACCGGTCCCAGCACATCCGCGGACGGCCGCCTGCGCTTCCCTTTTCGTTTCAGGTCCAGCGCCTGTCTCACGATCAAATTTCCAGACAAGGCCGGGCCTGCCAGAATAACTATCCAGTTTCTGTCCGGAAAGGGTGCTTTTTTGCCCTGGCGGTATCAATCTGCGGGTTTGATTGTGCGCATCCGTGACTCAACAAAGGACCAAGAGCTGCAGAAAACAGCCCCCCTCTTTCTATCGATGGTTGGATCCGGTACGCTTTTTCATATAAAGTCTCGACTGTCCTCCCGCCAAATGAATCGGTAGCCTACCGCCAGCGCGATCACGATGATGACAATGCCTAGCGCCCACAGGGAAAGATCCAAAAAGTGCGGGGCCCCGATCCCATAACATGCATCGTCCAAAATGTTTAAGAACTGCAGCCAGGGCGGCTTTGGCGCTACCGATTCCGTTAAATGCGGAGAGCGCCCCCACGCTGAAGGTGACGACACAGCCTGCCGCACTGACTACTTCCGCAATTCCACCTTAACATAATCAAATTTTTTATCTGCTGCCATTTCCGAGGCGCACCTTGGCATCATACACATATCCCTGCACCTCGCACAGTGCAATGGGAGCTTCCGCCAGCGTCCCATCAGCATGAAATACTGGGTCGTTGGAATCCTTCCATCCCCGTTGCACCAGGCCCTGGTGCGAATGACGGGCGTACTCGACAAAGCCATCCCCGTCGGAATCACCGTAGACCTCAATCCAATCCAATGCCCGCAGGATGTTGTCCCAGATCTGAGCGATGAACTGCAGGTCGCCTGTCCGGCGGTAATAGGCGCCGGCTAGGGCGATGAACAGTGGAGACTTGCTCCGGACGCAGGGTGCCCCTGCGTTCCCGCCTGGTGCCGCGTAGCGGCGCGGTCCAAAATGACCTTCCACTGACAACGGTTCATTGAATTTATTAGAGTTGGGAGGGGTGGATAATCACTTAAAATCTGGTACTAATATGGAAGGCAGGTCAAAAGTTCGAAGCAACTCGCTTGCTTCAGCCCCCTGAATGGACCGTTCTCCATTATTACCCAATATGAGTGCTTGCTTATGATTACCAGGAATATTCTTTCGGCCATTGCAGTTTTTGTTTTGCTGATTTGCGTGGAAGCGCAGGCACAGGATACTAACCCCAATGGAACAACCATCAAGCCCCTCTGGGAGTTGGTCATAGGGGGTATTGGCGCTTATTCCCCGGATTATCCAGCTGCTGATCAAAATTCACTACATGGTCTAGCACTGCCTTATGTGATCTATCGAGGAAAAATTTTCCGCCTAGGAGAAGATGGTATAGCGAAGGGCGTATTTATTGATAATGATTATACAGAGTTCAACGTGAGTTTAGCAGCTTCCTTTAATACGAAATCAAATGATAATAATGCGCGGCAAGGGATGCCGGATTTGGATTATCTTGGTGAAATCGGACCCCAGTTAAAGATTAAGCTCGGAGAATTTTTTAGCGGTAAAACCGAATTGCAACTGCCTGTTCGGGCGGTATATTCCTCCGATTTTGGCAGAGTCGACCACAGAGGCTATCTCTTTAATCCCAGATTTTACTACAAGCGGCAAAACATTTTCTATTCCAGTATCAATATGGATAGCTCTATTGGCTCTACTTTTGCCACTAAAAAGCTACAAGAATATTTTTACGGAGTCGAACCGCGGTTTGCAACAGCTACTCGCCCAGCGTATGAAGCAGATGGCGGATATTTAGGCAGTAAAATAACACTTGGGTTATTCTATGACATCACGAAACGCCTACAGGCCTATGTCGGCGGGCAAATAGGGTATTACGGTGGTGCCGCGAATGAGGATAGCCCTTTGTTCCGTAAAAAAGTTGATTCTTCGGTACTTGTTGGCTTTACCTGGTCGATCTTCCAAAGCGCTACACGCGTCACCACTTCTGAGTAACCTTACAATAAAGCCTCTAATATGTGGGGCAGTTCATGGCCGGCCGCCTGTCCTGCATCCTCCCCGTCGCACCTAGCGGTATTTGCCGACACGCTTTGCTGGACGCGAGAATTCCGGCAGTATGAACGAGACATGCTCAGTATCAGAACAATAATCTACTGCCAATATAGCAGACGTCATTTCCAACAGTGGAGTGCGCGGCAGGCAGGGATGCCGCAACTGGTCCAGGATGAGCAGCTAAAGGGGTGATTTCACCTGTTGGCTACCATTTTCTCGAATTCCCTTGGCTGCAGGGGTTTGCTGACCAGATAACCCTGCATCTCGTCGCAGCCGTAGTTGCGGATCAGCGTCAACTGCTCCTCCGATTCAACTCCCACCGCATTCACTTTCATCTTCAGGTTGTGAGACATGCATATGATGGCATAGACCAGCACCAGATCATTGGGGTCCGTCAGGATGTCCTTTATGAAACTTCTGTCGATCTTCAGTTTGCCGATGGGGAACTGCTTCATCCACCTCAAGGAGGACACACCGATCCCGAAGTCATTGACGGAAAAAGTGACTCCCAACTCGGCCAGGCCGCGAATTTCGTCATTAAGAATGTCGTAACTGCAATTTGCCGCGGGGGTTGTGCAGGAAGTTTGCTCGCTGTTTAAGGAGGGCGGTCATGCCCTTGGCGGGGAGCGGCCTACTGAAATAAAACCCTTGGACCTCGTCGCACTCTTCGTGCTGCAACCAGGCTAGCTGCGAGACGTTCTCCACCCCCTCGGCGATCACCTTTTGCTGCATGCTGTGCCCTATGTTGATGATCGCCCGCACCACGGCCGCGTCGTCGGAATCGCGGACAATGTGCTTGATGAATGAGCGGTCGATCTTGAGCTTGTCGATGGGGAGCTTCTTCAGGTGGCTCAAACAGGAATATCCGATACCGAAATCGTCGATGGAGAGCTGCACCCCCAGGGCCTTCACGGCGGCCATGTTCCCCAGGGCCTTCTGCGGGGAGCTCATCAGGGTTGCCTCCGTCAGTTCCAGCTCCAGGCATTCAGGGGGTATGCCGGTCTCCTGAAGGGCGGTCTCGATGGTGTCCTCGAAATCCCGGCGCTGGAAAAAGTTGGCGGAGAGATTGACCGCCACCGAAATGGATTCGAGCCCTTGCTGGTGCCACTGCTGGATCTGCCGGCAGGCCGTGATTATCGTCCATTTGCTAATGGGAGTAAGCAGGCCGCTTTCCTCGGCGATGTCGATGAAGCTTCCGGGCAAAGTCAGTCCATTAACGGGGTGCTGCCAACGTATCAACGCCTCCATGCCGCTTAGCTTGCCAGAGGCCAGGTTGACCTTTGGCTGGTAATACAGCTCGAACTCGTTTCGATTCAGGGCGAGGCGCAGTCCAACCTTGATGGCAGACTGCTCGTGGGCCTGCTGGTTCAGGTTGCGGGTAAAAAACTGGAATTCCATGCCGCCGGATTTCTTGGCATGGCGCATGGCGATATCGGCGTTCTTTAACAGGGCCAGGTATTCACGGCCATCCTCGGGGAAGACGCTGATGCCGACGCTGGCGGTGATAGTGAAACTGGTTCCGTCTATGTCGAAGTCAGAGGTGACGAGCTTCTGTGCCACAACAGTTGCCTCCGTGACCCCGCAATCCCAAAGGATTACGGCAAACTCGTCCCTCCCCAGCCGGGAAACGACGTCACAGCTGCGCGTATAGTCGCTGAGCCGCCTGGCGACCAGCTGGAGCAGTCTGTCACCGACGCCGCGCCTCGTGGAACTGTTCAGCTGCCTGAACCCGTCGATGTTCAGTATCAACAAAGCCACCTTTCTCTTGGCTTCCTGCGCTACCGAAAGGATGTGCTCTATTCTGGCGTGCAGGGTGCTGCGGTTCAGTAGCTTGGTGAGGGGGTCATGGTGTGCGAGAAAAGCGATGTTTTCCTCTGCCTGTTTGATATCGGCGCGAAAGGCAAGCCGCAGCTCTTCCTCACTCTGCAAGCGCTCGGAGATGTCCATGAAGGCAAGACGGTATTCGAGTCCCGAATTGCACGAGGTAGCTTCAATCCGCACGAACAGAGGTCCGACACCATTTCCCTGGAGTGCCACCTCACATGCCCCTCTACCCTGACTGCCGGATATCTTCTCCATCAGGGTAACGAGCGCAGGACGGGTCTCTTTGCTGACCAGACGCTCGAAGCGCCGGCCGATCAGCTGCGAGCGTTCCATCTCGAGGAGCCTCGCACCGGAGAGGTTCACGGCACAGATGGCCCAGTTTGGGTCCAGGGTAATGAGGCCAACCGGCGCCGACTCATATAACTCGTTGGAGTTTACCAAGGCTGCAGCGACGTCATAGCACGACTCCCCTCTATTATCCGTTCTGATTTTGGCGGGACTGGGATGTTTGCATGAGTCTGAGCGGATTTCCCGCTGTCATTGGTGAGCGCATTCGCTGTCCCACAACTCCCCTTTTGGACCGGTTCCCACTTTCCTGAAACTGCGGCGCGTACCTTTACCTCACTGACTGATAAGACGCTAATATAGAAGTTTAACTCATGTTAGAAAAAATGCATTCCACGATGCATTAGCCCAACTTAATGCTATCGACCACCCTTTTTTGCCAGTAATATGCGGTCCCTCAGACCCAGAAGTCCTTGGCGACCCTGACGATGTGTTTGTTTTAAGCTTGATTTGCTATGCTAAAAGTGTCAGAGAAGCAAAGAGTGAACAGGTGAAAACAGGTAATGGGAAATGGTAACATTGACGTCCATTTCGCCAAAATGTAAGAAACTTTGGCAACCCTAAAGGAAAGTTACCCCGCACCAGTGATTTATTCCGCCAAAGCCTTACTCGGCAATTAACGCGCCAGAGGCAACTGTTTAACATTCCAAGGCGAAAATGGCAGCAAAGCCCGGACCGCAGCAGGAAGAGCATCGGTGCGACCGGTACGGTTCATGGCAGCCGCCAAATGTGGTGGATCAGGACGCAACGGACATCAGTAGTTCGTCGCCGTCGCGCGTATGGAGTGGGGCAGGCCGCTTTCCAACGGACCGGCTTCAGATTCGGCGGGCTCCGTTTTTATGGTACGAGCAGAAACTAGATTGCACTGTTCTCATGGAGTTGCAGGCATAAGAGGCACCTCTCTTTGCACGTCTTATTTTACGGCAAAGGTCGCTTTCCCGCAGACGCGGCCCTGGCTCCGTACAAAACTTCCATCCGAGCACCCGCCACATGTGACGGTTATGCGAAATGTGACGATTCCGTATGCGGTTTTCCCTGCGCAGCACAGCCTGTCTCCATTTTAACCACCCAATATTAGACCCTTGCTTCTAGCATGCTCGGCAGCTGTCACTGGCACGTTAGTTGCGCATTCACAGTGAGCGCAACACAAGCAGTGATCGGCAATGCCATATCGTGGCGAGAGGCAAGAGCCTCTGTGTGAATCTTGTTGAGCGGACGACACATACATTTTAATTAACACATTAACATATTACGGTGAAAGATATCCTGGCATCAGTTCTGACAGGGCCAAAGAGACATACGGAGGTTTGCTCTTTTGAAATTTAATGACACAGTGTATTGGCCTGTGCTATTAACCTGTTAAAATGTGAGCCGCCACATATTTATCCTGTACTCACTTGATAGGTAAGACACCGTCTGTAAAATTGGCTTGAAACAGTCGATCTTTGAAAACTTCCCAGATGTCATGAACGTTTTTTTACTTGTTTGATCCGCCAAAGCGGTGCCCGAATTTCATCAAAAGCTTTTCCGAACTTACCCATCTGGGAAGAACAAAAAACAGACAAGGGCGGCAAATCCGACCCCTGCGCCACCAGAGGATTGGTATCCAAGACGCAAGGCGCTGCTTCTGTCTTGAGCGGGTGTAATCAGTTTGAGTCGGAGCACTAACCTTGAGTGGACTACGGATGCAGGGGGACAAGTAAATGGTACCAGGCGTAACGCGGGTGCTGGTCACGGGCGGAACCGGATTTGTAGGCAGCCATCTGGTCGAACGCCTGCTCGCGGGCGGTTACGCCGTAACCTGTCTGGTGAGGGATCTCAGGCGTTTGCGCTGGCTTGAAGGCTTGCAGGTGAATCTGGTGGAAGGCGACTGCACACAGCCCGAATCTCTTGCCGCAGCAGTGCAAGGGGTCTCGGTAGTCTTCCATTGTGCGGGACTTACCAAGGCTCTGCATGCCCGCGACTATTACCCCGTGAACCACCTTGGCACGAAGAATCTTTTGGCAGCCTGCGCGCAGAACAGTTCCTGCATGGAAAAGTTCATCCTGGTGTCCAGCCAGGCCGCAGCAGGTCCGAGCCGGGACGGACGACCGGTCGCCGAAGCTGACAGCCCGCATCCTGTGTCCGATTACGGCAAGAGCAAACTCCTCGCAGAGGAAGTGGTACTGGCCTGCCAGGACCTTTTTCCTGTCGTTATTCTCCGACCGCCCTGCGTCTACGGGCCCAGAGACGTGGATGTGTTCGAACTGTTCCTTTGGGCCAGGCGCGGTCTGACTGTCGAGATTACCGGAGGCGACCGGTATCTGAACCTGTGCTACGTCGAAGACCTGACAGCAGCGCTGCTTTTATCGGCCGCGTTGCCAACGAAGAGCGGCAGCGTTTACTTTGTTGCGGAGGAAAGGTGCTATTCGTGGTCCGAATTCGGGGCTTTGCTGCTCTCCACGGGCGGCGTGCAGGGGCGCAGGCTCAAGATCCCTTACGGGGCCGCCTATCTGCTCGGGCTGGCATCCGAAATCGTAAGCAAGTTCACCCACAGGCCCGCGCTTGCCAGCAGGCAGAAGGTACGGGAAGCCGCGCAACGGTATTGGCTGTGCGATGTCGGCAAAATCGAAAATGACCTCCGTTTCCGGGCGGAATACCCCCTTCAGAAAGGACTGGAACTCACATGGCAATGGTACAGACAAAACAAATGGATGTAATGCAGACCCCGCGCCCACTGGAGGTTGTTGAGGGTAACACGCCGGATGTATTCGAGAAATGCCGGAAGTTCACCAAAGCCAAGGAGGCTGTGGCCGCCGGGGTGTACCCCTATTACCACGTTGTGGAGTCGGAGCAGAACCCCGAGGTGGTCATCGAGGGGCGCAAGATGATCATGCTCGGGTCCAACAATTATCTCGGGCTTACCAGCCATCCCAAGGTGAAAGAAGCGGCCATCGAGGCGGTGAGTAAGTACGGCAGCGGCTGCGCGGGGACCCGCCTTTTGAACGGCAACCTTGAGATCCATGTGAAACTCGAGGAGAAACTTGCCTCGTTCTTTCGCAAGGAGGCGGCCCTCACCTTTGCCACGGGATATCAAACCAACCTCGGGATCATAACCTCCCTGGTCGGCAAGCACGATGTGGTCATCATCGACAGGCTCGACCACGCCAGCATCATCGACGCCTGCCGGCTCTCCTATGCAGAGGTCAGGAAGTTCAAGCACAACGACCTGGAGAACCTGGAATACGTCCTCAAGGATAGCGGGAACCGCGGCAAGCTGGTGGTCGTGGACGGCATCTACAGCATGGAAGGGGATATCGCTGCGCTGCCCGAGATCGTCGAAGTTTGCAAGAGGTACGGGGCGCGGCTCATGGTGGACGACGCCCACGGCGTCGGGGTGCTCGGCAAGACCGGGCGCGGCACGGTGGAGCACTTCGGGCTGGAGCGGGAAGTCGACATCATCATGGGCACCTACAGCAAGTCGCTGGCCTCCATCGGCGGCTTCCTGGCTGCCAGCGAAGAGGTGATCCACTACATAAAGCACACCTCGCGGCCCCTTATTTTCTCCGCCAGCCCACCGCCGGCGTCGGCGGCGGCGGTCATAGCAGCGCTCGACATCGTAGACCGGGAACCTGAGCGCCGTGAGCGCCTCTGGCGCAATACGAACAAGATGTTGCAGGCCTTCAAACAGATGGGCTTCGACACGGGGAATGCCGAAACGCCCATCGTCCCGATCGTCATGGGGAGCATGGAGCGGACCTTCATGATGTGGAGGGCCCTGTTCGATGCCGGGGTGTACGTGAATTCCGTCATGCCGCCGGCCACGGCGCCCGACAGATGCCTGATCCGCACCAGTTACATGGCAACCCACAGCGACGAAATGCTCGACCGGGCACTCGAGGTAATCGGGAAAACGGGAAGAAAACTCGGCGTGATCTCATAGTTTGCGCGCGTGACCTGGTGCGCGGGACAGCAGGCGCCGCAGTACCGGTGCCAGCGCAACGGTCAACCCCGTCAAGGCGATTCCGGCGACCACGTCGATGACGTAGTGGTACCTGAGATAGACCGTAGCGACGAGCAGCCCCGCCACCACGGGGATCAATACGACAAAAAGCTTTTTCTCCCGTTCTTTCCAGGCGTAATAGAGGCAGATGAGCGAAACGGCGCTATGACCGCTCGGGAAGGCATCGGTCTTGTTCTTTTCCAGGGCGTTCAAGGTTTCCTGGATCTTCGCGGTTAACGGCGAGACCTGCAGACTTCCGCTCTGGAGTTGGCTCAGGGTAAAGCGGGGGCCGATCGCCGGAAAGAGCAGGTAGCCCAGGTAGGAGAGGTAGAAACAGAGCAGGATGCCGAAGAGGACCTCTTCGAAGGCCCCGAATCTGCCCCGGACGATGAGCACGACGCCGAGCGCGAGGGGGATGAAGTAGTAACTGATGTAGGCTGACTGGAGCAGACCCGTGAGCCACGGGTTGGCAAACCGCTCCAGCCAAACCGTGGGGTGAACGCCGAAAATAGCCTGATCGATGGCGATGAGCAGGGGGTCGCAGTTGGCGCGGTGAAAGCCGGCGATGAGCGCTCCCAGGCTGTCGAAAACCATGGCGACCGTAATCACCGAGGCCGCGACCGAAACGTGGAACCCCCTCTTTGCCGGATTCACCCGGGTGCGGTAGGCGGCGGCGGCCAGCACCGCAAGTGCCAAAGCCGCATAGGTCGCGACCAGCCTGATCCAGGACGGGTTCCCGGCAGCGGAGCAAACCGCCAGGCCGCTGAGCAGCAGGAGAAAGAAAAGCGTCAGAACATCTGAAGGTTTCAAGACCGGCATAGTGATTGACATATAACACTACCTTCGGCGCAATTGCAACCGGACTGGCAGGCGAAGGTAATCGTTCTGAATTAACCTCTCAAAGGGATGGATAATGGCCGGAATAGATATAGTCGTCGTGGAAGGGAAAGCGGCCTTAAAGGAATTCATCGATCTGCCCTGGCGTATCTATGCCAGTTACCCGAACTGGGTGCCCCCTCTCAAAAAGGAGGTCGACCGATTGCTTGATCCCGGCAAACACCCTTTCTGGGAGTTTTCCGAACGCGTCCTCTTTCTGGCGCGGCGCGGTTCGGAGACGGTGGGCAGGATCGCGGGGATTGTGGACCGTAACTACAACCAGTGCCACCACGAGAAGATGGGTATCTGGGGGTTTTTCGAATGTGCCGACGATCCCGAGGCTGCGGCGGCCCTGTTCTCTCAGGTCGAGCAGTGGGTTATCCGCAAGGGAATGACCTTCCTGAGAGGCCCGCTCAACCCGTCGATGAACAACGAGACGGGACTGCTGATCGAGGGGTTCCAGTATCCGCCCGCAGTGGGCATGACCTACAACCCCCCCTACTACCAGAGGCTGATCGAATCGTGCGGCTTCGAGAAGGAAAAGGACCTGCTGGCTTTTCTGATCGACGGCGAATACCGGCTGCCGGACTGGATGGATCGTCTTGCCGAGCGGACCGCCAAGAAAAAGGGGGTCCGCATCAGGCACGTCGACCCCAAGCGGATGGATGCCGAGTTCGACCTGATCAGGGAGATCTACAACGAATCCTGGTCCGGCAACTGGGGGTTCGTCCCCCTGACCGACAACGAGATGCGCGAGATTCAAAAAAACGTGAAGCCCTTCGCTGACCCGGACCTGGTGTTCTTCATCTATTACGATGAGGTACCCGCGGCGGTCTGCGTGATCTTTCCCGACGTGAACCCGTTACTCAAGCGTTTGAACGGCCGGATCGGCCTGCTGGGCATCTTGAAGGCGCTCATCTATCGGCGGGAAATCACGGGATTGCGTCTGCTCATGTTCGGGATCAAGGAGAAGTATCGGCAGCTGGGACTTCCCATGCTGGCCTTCCAGCACATCTACGAGGTTGCGCGGGAAAAGAAGCACTATCAGGACCTGGAGATGGGTTGGACCCTTGAGGACAACGAGTCCATCAACTTCCTGACCGAGGAGACCGGAGCCAAAAGATACAAGACCTACCGGATCTTCAGAAAGCCTCTGGGAAATGCGCAATGAAGCAGCGGCTGACCGATTGGCTCGTCGCGTTGCTGAGGTGGCTGGCCGGGGCTGCCGTCAAGTGCACCAGACGCTCGCCCAGTCTCTTTGCCCCCCTGCAGCCGGGCGGCTGGCAGGTTAAGACCTTCGCGATCAACTGCCGCTTTACCCCCGACGCCGATCTCGATCCCGAAATGGGAACGCCGGTAGGGGACGAGGGGTATTACCTCTATATCCTGAACGAGGCCGCCAACTGGGATTATAGCGGCCACAGGATTTTGCTGCTCTCCATCTGGCAGCGCCCCTGGGGGCACAGCTGGCTCATGCTGGAAAAGCCCGGGGAGCGTCTGGAATTCGGCCATAGCGGCGACCTGGGGGACAGCCAACCGCGTTACCACGACGGGGTGTTCCAGAGGATCCGGGAGGGGCACCAAAATCCCATCGCGTACCTGTGGGAAACCAGGTCCGATGGTTTTTTTCAGCAAGGCAAGCCAAACCGTCCTCCCAACTTCGTCTGGAAAGTTCCGGTCACCCGGCACAAGTATGAACTGATGCTCGACTATGTGATGCAGCGGGATTACCTGCAGTTCGGGGTGAGGAGCCACAACTGCACCGACCTGGTGGTGGCGACGGCAGCGCTGGCCGGCATCAACCTCATCCACCGCATCCGACTGATCATGCCGTCGGAAACCGACATCTGGTTCCGCATGAGGCGTGTCTGGACGGATCCTCAATACCACATACTGGATTACAGCACACCCGATGTTCTGGAAGCGGACCTGCGTCATCTTGCCCGGTTGGGAATCGGGGCCGATGTCACCAAATGGTATCTTGCTTTAAAGCAGTGACGACCGCGCCTAACCCGGCATCGGGTGGCACAGGAGAACGGGCGGTTAGTGAATTTTTGGAGAATGTATGAGTTTGCAGATAACATCTGAAATAATGTCAGCGCGCCGGACTGCCAGCATCAGTTTCGTCTGGCGGCCTCAGGAAATAACGCAGCCGGTGCTCCAGATGGCCCGGCGCACCGGGAGCAGAGCGATTTTCGATTTTTCCGCCCTGGGGGTGCAAGGGTTGGAGGCTTTTTTACAGGCTGCGGACCCCGCCGGGTTGGTCAGGGACATCAAGGTCTCGCTCGCCACCTTCTTTGATCCCTCCCTGGGGCAGTTGCTGGAGCGGACGGGGGTCCGCAACATCTGGGTACAGTGCCACCCCCTGTTGTCGCAGCAGGACACCCCCCTCCTTTTGCACAGACTGAGGGAACTGTCGTCAAACCACCAGTGCTATCCCGTAACCGGCGACCGCAATCTGCTGGCAGCGATGGTCAAGGAAACCTCGGGCATCGGGCGCGTCGTCCTGAAAGGGTGCGAGGCCTCCGGATTCGTGAGCGGCGAGACGACCACGACCCTCTACGCGACCCTCAAGGAAATGCTCTCCACCGTCGGCAAACCTCTCGAAATCATCATCTGGGGAGGGATCGCCACCCCTGAGGCGGCAGCCGCATTCCTGTCGACCGGGGCGGCCGGGGTCGTTTTCGAGAGCCTGCACTGGCTGACGGACCTGGTTGACATCGATGAGACCCAGCGCCGGCGGATCGGCAAGCTGCGCCTGGATGCCACGGAACTGGTCGGGGTGAACCTGCAGGTTCCCTGCCGCCTTTTCAACAAGGGGAACTCGCAGGCGTTCAACGAGATCAAGGCCTTCGAGAACTCGCTGTACGATAGCCCGGTCGATGAGGAAAGCCGCGGCCGCTTGGCAAGCCGGGTGCGGTCAAGGGCCCTGCCCGCTTTGGAGAGCCGTTTCGGCCGGGACGAGGTCATTGCCCTGGGCGTGGAGGCCAGTTTTGCCGCGTCCTTCGCGGAGCGCTTCGGGACCGCAACCGAGGCGGCGGTGCAATCCTTCATGATCGAAATCGGCAGCTGCTGCGGCCGGGCCGAGGCAACCGGGGACTTCTTTCTGGACAGCCCGGTAGCCAAAGAGCTGGGAACCCGCTACCCGTTTGTCCAGGGCGCCATGTCCTGGATCACCGATGTCCCGGAGTTTGCCTCTCATGTCGCCGATGCCGGCGGCCTCCCCACGGTAGCCCTGGGCATGATGGACGCGCAGACCCTCGACCGCAGGTTGGGAAGCCTGCCGGAGATCATGGCGGGACGCCCCTATGCGCTGAATCTCATCTCCCTGGCGGAAAACCCCTTCCGTGAGATACATCTCGCCTGGATAAAGCGGCAGAAACCGCAGTTTGTCGTGATCGCAGGCGGCGATCTCTCCCCGGCAAGGGAATTGATGGAGTGCGGCATAAAGGTCATCTACATCGCACCCGATGCGGCGCTGTTGCGGCTCGCTCTCGAGGCGGGCGTGCACTACGTCGCTTTCGAGGGGTATGAGGCCGGCGGTCACGTGGGGCAGCTAAGCACGCTCACCCTGGCGCAAATGGTGCTGGAGCTCAAGCGGCGCGCGCCGGGGCTGTTGCTAAACACCCGGGTGATCCTGGCCGGGGGGATTTATAACCGCGAGACCGCATTCCTGGCGGCCATGCTCGGCGCGGACGCCGTCCAGATGGGCACCGCCTACCTGGCCACCCGTGAGATCGTGGAAACGGGGACCCTGGTGCCCCTTTATCAGCGCATGATCCTGAAATCCGCACCCGAGGGGACCGTCGTTACAGGCCAGGACACCGGTCTTCGGGTGCGCTCCCTGATGAGCCCGAGGGTGGAAGCGATTTTATCCCTGGAGCGCGCCTTTGCGGCAGGACACCACGACGAGGCGTCCTTTCGCAAGGAGATGGAGGAGATGGCCGCGGGGAGCCTCTACGCCGCGGCCCGGGGCCTGGACAGACCGGACGGTGCGTCTTTGGATGAGGCAGCCTGTCTGGAGCGCGGACAATTCATGAGCGGAGCCTGCGCCGGTCTGATCCGCGGTACCAGAAAGCTGCAGTCCCTGCACCGCGAACTGGCCGAAGGTCCCCTTCAGTTGCAGCATCCCGTTGTCGGGGAGCTCGGAACGGTCGAACGGCCGGCACCCGTCGGGCCGTTTTCCAGAGAAATGCGGGCTCCCGGGGCCCGCCCCGGACCGGGGCTGAGCCCTCCGCAAGGGGGGGCCAACGAAAGAATCGCCATCACCGGGATGAGCATCCTCAATTCCCTGGGGAAAAGCCCGGAAGAGGTCTGGGCCGCGAGTCTGGCCATGAAGAGCGGGATTACCTCCATCCCGGCTTCCCGGTGGGATCACCGGCTCTTTTATGACCCCCGGCCGCTCGTCTCGGACAAGACCTACTGCCAGGTGGGCGCCTTCCTCGACTTCCCCGTCTCCCGCGCCGAGCTCGGGATTCCCCCCCAGGATTTCCGGACCATGACCGAAGCCACCAAGCTGACCCTCTGGCTGGCGGAAAAGGCCATTCAGGATTCCGGCATCCTCAAATCGGACATCCCCCGCGAGCGCATCGGCGTCGTCATCTCCCAGAATTCGGGAGAGGCCGCGGGAACCCTCACCAGCGTCATCATAAGGGCCTATACCCACGACATCGTGGCCGCCGTCAACAGGGCCGTTGCGCTCTCGCCGGAGCAGGCGGGCGCGGTGGAACGGGAGGTGAAGACCGGGCGCATGGCGCCGGACGACACCACGCTCTTGGGCAGGCTCAACTGCGCGGCGCCCGGCTTCATCTGCAACAGGTACGGCTTCACGGGCCCGAGCTACGCGGTCTCCGCGGCCTGTGCGAGTTCGCTGGTCGCTCTTTACAACGCCATCCTGATGATCAGGAGCGGCATCATCGACGCGGCCATCGTCGGAGGGAGCGAGGACAACATCACCCACCTGCATTTCCTGGAATTCGCCGCCGTGGGCGCACTCTACGGGATGTCCGGAGGGGAAAGGCCTCCTCGCGAGACCTCCCGCCCCTTCGACGCGCAACGCGACGGCATGGTACTCGGTGAAGGCGGCGGCATGATCGTCATCGAGCGGGAAAGCCTGGCCCGCGCGCGCGGGGCACGCATCGACGCCCTCATTACCGGCATGGGCGCCAGCAACAACAACCTGGGCATGGTGGAGTCCAACAGCCTCACCCAGGAGATGGCCATCCGCGCCTCCTTCAGTGAGACGCCCTATGGACCCGACGCGGTGGACCTGGTGGAATGCCACGCCACCAGCACCCGGCAAGGGGATGTGGAGGAAGTCCGTGCGCTAAAGGCTTTCTTCGACCCCTCGAAACGCACGGTGCTCACCTCCTTCAAATCCCAGATCGGCCACACGCTGGGCGCCTCGGGCATCGGCAACCTGATCCGGGGAACCATGGCCATGAATTCGGGGATTTTCCCCGCAACCCTCAACTACGAGCATCCCGACCCGGCCATGGGCCTGGAAGGGTCCGGCCTCCTGGTTGCCGCGGAGCCGCTGGACTGGAAAGCCAAGGACGGCGGGCCGAGAAGGTTCCAGGTCAACGCCTTCGGGTTTGGCGGTTCCAACTACGTGATGCAGGTGGAGCAGGACGGGGCTGAGGCGGCCACGCGGCTTGCCTCCCCGGACCGGGTGCTCGGCCTCGGCGCGGCGAAAGACCTCCGCTGCGCCGAAGCCAAGGCGGGCGTCGCCCCTGCAATTCCCGGCCTCTCGTTTTTCCGGACGGAGATCGCCGGTCGCAACTTCCGGATGGCCGTGCTGGCGCCGTCCGGCACCGAGGCGCTCACGGTAATCGAAAGCTCAGCCCCCCCGGGTCAAGCCGAAATGGGCTCCGCCAAAGGGTTGAGAGCGCTGGCACAAAAGGGGATCTTCCTGAGCCCCGATGCCGCGCCCGCGCCGCCGCTCGCCCTGGTATTTCCCGGACAGGGGGCACAGTATGCAGGCATGGGGCGCGAGCTCTACGACTTTTTCCCGGTCATCAGGCACTGGATGGACCGGGCCGCGGCGGCAGCGGAATTCGACCTCCTGCAGCTGCTGTTCCACGACCGGGAGGAGAACCTTCAAAAGACCCGGTGGCAGCAGCCCGCCCTGTTCGCCTTGGAACACGCCATGGCCAGGTACCTCATGTCGCTCGGCATCAGGCCGGTGGCCATGGCCGGCCACAGCCTGGGCGAGCTGACCGCATTGTGCCTGGCCGGTGTCTTTTCTGCGGAGGACGGCTTTCGCATCGTGAACAAGAGAGCCCTCTGCATGGACAAGGCCTCCGCCATGCACGGGGACCCCGGCACCATGGCGGCGGTGGACGCCCCCCTGGATCTTTTGAAAGAGCTGCTTCAGGGGCAGCAGCAGGTCCATATCGGCAATATCAATTCGCCGCACCAGGTAGTCCTGAGCGGCAACACGGAGGAGCTCCGGAACCTCTGCAAAAGACTGAAGGAAATGGGGTACCGGGCCACCTTCCTGCGGGTAAGCATGGCCTTCCACTCTCCCATCATGGAGGTCATCCACGACGAGCTAGAGGCGTACGTAGCCTCCATCGCATTTAAATCCCCTGAAACCCCCGTCATTTCGAACACGACCATGGCGCCCTACCCGTCCGACCCCGTTGAGATCAAGCGCATTCTCATGGCCCACCTGGAGTCTCCCGTCCAGTGGATGAATAATGTCCAGACCCTGGGCAATGACTACGGAGTACGGCTCTTTGTCGAGGTCGGTCCGGGCGAGGCACTGAGTAACCTCATTGCGGACACGCTCCCCGAGTCGTCATGCATTCAGACCTGCTTTTCCTCCGCGGAAGGGGCGACCTACCAAGCCGCCCTTGCCCGGCTCTTCGTCCAGGGTCATCTGAAGCTCCCGGCAGAGCCGGGCTTTGTCTCCCTCTCCGGCTCCGAGGAAATCACATCTCGATCCGCCGCTGCGCCAGCTCCATTAGCGCCGTTGCCAGGCGGCTCGGCCGGAGTTTCCGACGGGCAGATGACGGTCCCCGCAGCGAAGCCGGCTGTCACGCCTCCCGTCTGCGCCCCTGCCACAACCGGCCAGGCAGCGCCCGCCTGCAGCGCCACGCCTCAGGGTGCGGTTCTCATGGGGCAGCTTATCGGCATCATCATGGATGCCACGGGATTCGAGAGGGAGGAGATCCAGCCCGCCATGGATCTCAGGAGAGACCTCTCCATCAGGTCCAGCCGTCTCCCCATCATCATGGATGCCGCGGAACGTCAATTCGAAATCACCATCGAAATGGAGGATTTCCTGGACGTCCGAACCGTGGAGGACATCGCCCGGAGGATTTTCACGATAATGGTCAGGCAGGGCGTTGCCATTCGGGAACCGGACGCCAGGGCCGCTGATCCCGTCCCTGCAATACCGGGCCAGGCGGCGCCCGCCTGCGGCGATACGCCTCAGGGAGCGGTTCTCATGGGGCAGCTAATCGGCATCATCATGGATGCCACCGGGTTCGAGAGGGAGGAGATCCAGCCCGCGATGGATCTCAGGAGGGACCTCTCCATCCGGTCCAGCCGTCTCCCCATCATCATGGATGCCGCGGAGCGTCAATTCGGGATCGTCATCGAAATGGAGGATTTCCTGGACGTCCGCACCGTGGCGGACATCGCCCAGCGGATTGCCCTGATACGTGCCAGGCAGGAAACAGCCAACCCGCAGCCGGAATCAAAGGCCGCCGGCAGCGAGGCGGCGCGGGAGGAAACCGGGGAACCGGCGCAGGGCGAGGCGTGCCTGAAGCGGATCGTATTCGATCAGGTCGCGGTAGAGACGGCGACCTCCATCCCCCTGGCGTTGAGCCCCGGCGAGTCGGTTATCCTTCTGGCGCCGGCGCGCGATGACGGAATTGCCGCGGGTTTAAAAGAGGCGCTCCGGCAGGACTATGGGGTGGAGGCGCACCGGATGCTCTACATGCGCGGCAACAGCATTCCGGGCGCAGAGCCCTTCGACATCCTGACTGATGCAGGGGCCGGCAAGGCTGCGGAAAGCATCGCGGTTTTTGCGGACCTGGCCGGCATGGTCATCGCCCTGCCGCAAGGCGGGTCGGAAAATGTTCCAGGCATGGCGGAAGTTTCGCGTCTGCTCAGGGGCCTTTTCCTACAACTGCAGGCCTTTCTGCAATCTCCCAAAAAGAAATTCGTGGTTCTGGTCCATCCCGGTGCGGAGGCCGAAACTCCCGGTCAGGTACTGGCAGCGGGGATGCTCGGACTGTTCCTGAGCGCGGCGCAGGAATACTCATCGGTCCAGTTCCGCACGCTGGAAATCGGCACAGACACCGAGCTTCGCGCCGCACTGCGCGCCGCCCTGGACAGAGGGTGCAGCGCGGTTGAGCTCGTGCAGCGCGACGGGAAGCTGCTCACTTCGGCCGGGCACTCTGCCCCGGTCCCCTTCGCAGATGCCTCCGGTCTCAAGCTCGGCCCCGGAGACGTCATCGTCATGTCCGGTGGCGCCACCGGGATCAGCGCCCACCTGGCGCGCAGTCTCGCGCCCTTCCGGCCCCGACTGGTCTTCCTGGGGAGAACGTCACTGGATCCGGGCCTCGATCCGGCACAGCCGCTCTGCGGACCGGCGCGCTCCGAAACGGCCGCTGCCGGCCGCAGGGGTTGGGAGATCGCCCGGACCCTGGCGCAGTTACGCTCCTCGGGGATCGAGGCAAGCTACCAAAACTGCGACGTGACCGACCCCGTAGCGGTCCGCGCGACCCTGGGCGCGGTTGCAAGGCGCTACGGCAGGATCGACGGCATCATCCACGGCGCCGGAGTCCTCAGGGACGGCCTGCTGAACCAGATGACCCCGGAAGATTTTTCCGGCGTCGCCGACGTCAAATTCCTCGGGGCCTGGAACCTGTTCTCAGCCGCGCAGGGGGCCGGTTTGAGGTTTTTCGTGGGCCTCTCCTCGGCAGCCGCCATCCAGGGTAATCCCGGCCAGGCCAACTACGCGGCGGCCAATCGCATGATGTCCGGGTTACTGAGCTCCCTGCGCCGGGAAAACTGCGCCATCCGCTTCAAGGCCTTGATGCTTCCACCGGTCGATGGGGCGGGCATGGCGGAGACCCCCGAACTTCGTGAGCTTTTGAAGCTGAAGGGGGTGGGATACATCCATGCCGATGAGCTGGCGGGGCTTTTCTGCCGGGAGCTCATGGTGGCCCCGGCCGACGATGTCTGGGTGATGTTCATGAGGACCCTGCCGGCGCTGAAGACGGCGCCGGTCCTGGATACCACCCGTCCCTTTCCCGCGGGGGCACTGGACGGGGGGACCGTTTCCCTGAGACCGGAGAACTTCCCCATGATAGCGGGGGTCTCCACCCTCGACCTGCACCGGGAAGAACTGGAGGCCGTGAGAACCTTCTCCCTGGAGCAGGATCTCTGGATCGCGGATCACCGCCCCTTCACGTTCATCACGCACCCCCTGGTCTCGGCCACCATGGTTCTGGAAACCTTCATGGAAGCCGCCCGGATCCTGTATCCCCACCTGAAGGTGCGGGGAGTTCGCCAGGTGCACTTCATGGACATGATCCAGTGCCCCCCCGGAGTGCCGCGACCGGCCAGCATCTCCTGCCGCCGGGTCGAAAACGGTCTTCGGGAGCTGGCCTGCGAGGTCACCCTCGCGGCACCGGAGATCACCCCCGCCGGGAAATTGACCGACCGCTTCATCCCGCACTACAAGGGCCAGGTGATTCTCGATGGCGGCGCCCAGTATCCCTTTGAAGGGTTCCCGGATTTCCCGGTCCGACCGGACGAACTCCAAAGCGGGCCCATGGATCACGACGAAGTGCGCGCATGGTACACGCAGCGCAGCGGCCTGTCGGGAAGGTACCGCGTGCTGGAGAGCCTCGACGGTGCCGGCACGGAAGCCGTGCGGGGCCGGACCTGCTACCGGGAGATTCCCGACTTCGCGCATCTGGGCGAAAACCGGTACCAGTACCCTGTCTACCTTTTCGAGGCCCTGCTGCAGTTGGCCGGTTTTCACCTCGCGGCGACAGACCCCGCGGAGCGCCGGTCCATGATACCCCTGGAGATCGGGGAAATGCGGTTTGCGCGCCAGTGCCGGGGGGGGGAACCGATTGTCCTGGAGGCCCGCCTGCGGGTGAAGGATGACGAGGGCCTCACCTGGGACGCCCGAGGGGTCGACGAAAAAGGGCATGCCATCATGCAGGTCCATAACATGCGTATGCAATGGGTGTCGCAATGACAGGCCGGGATAACCCGGAAGTCACCGTCCACAGGATGTATCCTGCCGGTCGGGGGAATCCGGTCTTCTACGGCTCCCTGGCGCGTGACACCGAAACCTGCCGGCACCTGCTGGCCTGCGCCCTGTGGGAACACCTGCTGGTCCTGAAGAGTCCCCTCTGGGACCACTGCCGAACTTCCAGCAGAACCGCTTCCCCCGTTCAGGTGCTATCCGGCCCGCTGGGCAAGCCCTGTCTCCAGGTGGCAGGATTCCGGGGCCCTGCGGTATCCTTCAGCGAGTGTGGTGGAAAAGTCTGGGCCGCTCTTTCCGGAGACGAGTCCGAGATCGGCATCGATGTGGCCGGGGCTGACGAATTCCCCAAGGACTACCCTGTGCACCGGGTCTTCCACCCAGAAGAGCTTCAGCACGCCTTGCGACTGGCGGGCGGGGACCGGGCAAATGCCTGCGCCCTGCTCTGGTCCATCAAGGAAGCTTTTGTCAAGGCTCTGGGATGCGCCTTCCATTTCGTGGATCCGCTGCAGGTAAGGGTCTGCTCTGCCGCCGGGGAGGCACACGGGAGCGACGGAGGGTATGTTTTCCCGGTCGGCCTGTCGGCAAAGAACCAGTCGCGGTTTCCCCCCTCCCTCAACCGCCGTTTATCGGTTAGTTCCCGCCCTCTGAGCCAGATGTGGCTTTCCATAGCCCACCTGAATCGGGGAGCTGCAGTCCATGAATAACCTTACCTGCCGCTACCTGCCGCGCCTGGATGGAGTGTCGGCGGCAGAGCTTGAAAGGCTTTTCCCGGAGCCCTCGACAACGGCCCCCCACCTTTCTCTTTTGCAGGAATCCGGCATTGACGGTTTCAACCTGGGGAGCATCGTCGTGTTTAAGGACGAGGTTCCCATCCTCTTATGGCCGCTCTTTGAAACCAGGTTCGATTTGTCGGCTTTCGTGGAGGGGTGGCTGAAGAGATCCCTGCAAGCGGCAGGTCGCCTCGTCCCCCCGGTTTTTCATCCCCTTATTCTGTGCGTGGGGTCGGCTGACGCGGAATGGAGTGAACTGGGGATCGATCCTCAGATCGATGCCAGCACCCTCGATGCGGCGGGCAAATTGGCTTTCGGCCACCTGCAAGCTGTCGCTGCCCAACATAAGAGCGACGTGGTGGCGCTTTACAACTTCAACCAGTACGGCGGCCTGCCCGGGGAACTGTTCAACGAATACAACCGGGTGCCGTTTCGGCCCTGCGCCAGGCTGTCGATTGATTTTGACAGCGTTGAGCACTACCTGAGCCGTCTTTCCAGGGGGGCGCGAAAGCACCTGCGCCGCAAGATGCGGGTTGCCCCCGAGGTCCGGATACTGCACTGCAGAGACATTGCTCCCTTTCTGGACAGGATCTACGCGCTTTACCGGGTGACGGTAGCGCGCAGCCCCATGCCGCTTGGCATTCACAACCGGCTATATTTCGAGAAAATCTGCCAGAGAGTACCGGGCGCCGAGTACGCGCTTTACTTCGTGCAGGAGGAACTGGTCGCCTTCAACCTTCTTTTCATAAAACAGGAAGCGATGGTTGATAAATATTTTTGCATGAACTATGAGCCCGGCAGCAAGTACAACCTCTATGCCTTGTCCTGGCTGGAAAATGTCCGGGACTGCGTGGAGCGGAAAATCCCTGTCTATTACGCCGGCCAGGGGACGGAAGAGACCAAGGCGCACCTGGGCGCGACCTTCATCCCGAGCTTTATCCTGTTCAAACACCGCTGGCCGGTGTTTGACCGCCTGCTCATGTGGCCGCACGCGCTGACCGGGAAGATCCTGAGCCGTCTCGGTTTTTGGCCCAGCGTCCTGCCGGTCGCGGCCCGGCGGCAGCAATTTCCTGGTCCGCCCGGCCCGGCAGGCGCGGCAACTCAGGCGGGACAAGCATCCCAGGCACCCGAAAACAAGGCCTGAACGACCGGTTTCGGTAGCGTCACCAATGGAAGTAAAAATGGAGATTCATGACCGGAAAACCTGAATACGCAATCGAAGTCGAGAAACTCACCAAGCGCTACGGAGACCTGCTGGCGGTCAACGAGATATCGTTCAACGTCAAAAAAGGCGAAGTATTCGCCCTGCTGGGACCCAACGGCGCCGGGAAGAGCACCAGCGTCGAGATCATCGATACCATCCGAACGCCCACATCCGGGAAAGTGTCCCTGCTGGGAATGGACGTCACCAGGAATAAACTCGACATCGTCCGCCGCATCGGCGTCCTTCCCCAGAATTTCAGCTCCTTCGACAGGATAACGGTCAAAGAGACCCTGCAGTACTACTCGCGGCTTTACTGCGGCCTGCACGCCGACATCGACGCTCTGATGGAGCTCGTGAACCTGACGGACAAGAGCGAGGACCAGTACAAGAACCTCTCCGGCGGCCTGAGGCAGCGGCTGGGGATAGCGCTGGCACTCGTCAATGATCCCGAGGTCGTGTTCCTCGACGAGCCGACGACGGGGCTCGACCCGCGCGCCCGACACGAGGTGTGGCAGGTCCTGCAGGGCCTGAAGAGCCAGGGGAAGACGGTGCTATTGACCACCCATTACATGGAGGAGGCTGAGCTTCTTGCGGACACGGTCGCGATCATCTCCAAGGGGCAGATCATCGCGATGGGCTCACCCAGCGAACTCATCGAGGACAACGCGAATTACCAGGTCCTCACGCTGCTCTGCGCCGACGGGAACGCCTTTGAAATCATCCGGGGGCTCGGCTTCGAACCGGTTGCCGACCAGCACCGAAACATCAGGATCAGGGTGGATCGCGCGCAAGACGTGCTGCTTATCCTGAGCGCCATCAAGGATGCCGGGGCGCTCTACAGCGGGCTGGATGTCCGCAAGCCCAACCTTGAGGAAGTCTTCCTGAAGCTCACCGGAGAGGCGCTGCACGACGGCACTGTCGGGCACAAGGGGGCGCAATGAGACCGCGCGTCGTCGCTGCAAATCTCTACGTAAAGCTCATCAGCGTCTACCGCGAGAAGACCACCATGTTCTTCACGCTTGCCTTCCCGATAATCCTGATACTGCTGTTCGGCGCGATCTTCATGAGCCAGGACAACGTGAACTTCCACCTCTGCGTACAGGACCTCGACCAGTCGAAATCGTCCAGGGAGTCAGTCGAGGCCCTCGGGCAAAGCGGGAAGTTCAAGATAACCGGGGTCGACCCCGCCGTCGATGCCACGAAGTACCTCAGGGAGACCAAGGCGACCCTGGTCCTCGTTATTCCCAAAGGCTTCGAACGCTCGCTCATGCGCAGGAAGTTTTTCCAGGACTACGGGGAATCCGCCACTCTCACCTACATCTACGACCCCAGTTCCTCTTCGGTCCCCACCAAGATGGCGATCCTGAGCGGCGTGATCGCCGGGGCCAACCAGGAGATCTCCGGGATACCTCCCTTCATCAAGACGGTCGAGAAATCGATACTGACCAAGAAATACCGGTTCATCGAGTATTTCATTCCCGGCATCGTCGCGATGTCGGTGATGACTCTGAGCCTGTTCGGAACGGCGAACCTGAACACGGAGCTGCGCCAAAAGGGGATCATCAGGAAACTGTCCACCACGCCCATCACGCGCACCGAATGGATCCTGTCGGACGTCCTGTACTATTTCACACTCGCGCTGGTAACCACGACCATCATGCTTTTGGTGAGCTGGGCCGTGTTTCGCACCAACCTGCACCTGAACGCCTGGCTCCCCGCCTTTCTTTTGCTGGACGTCTTCTCGTTCGTCGGCATCGGGATGACACTCACCCGCTTCGTGAGAGAATCGCAGAGCGCCGCCGCCGCTGCCAACGCCATCAGCTTCCCGATGATGTTCCTCTCCGGGAGCTTCTTCCCCATCGAGCTTATGCCCGGTTTCCTGCAGACGCTCGCCAAGACACTGCCGCTTTACTACGTGAACGAGGGGCTCCGGGCGGCGATGATCTTCGAGGATAACGTGGCCGCGCGGCATGACGCCGCCATCATAGGTGTTTTTGCGGCAGTCGTCTTCATCCTGGGCATAGTTGCCACCAAATGGGAAGAGGGGCAATGACGTCATGTCCCTGCTAGGCGCCATGTATCAAGGTTGCTGCCCCCGTGCCAATGCCGCCCTCCTGGCGGCGACGCTCGCGGCCCTGGTCGATCCCGTTTTGAGGTTCCGCGCCTACCGTGCTCCGGGGCAGGCGCCACCGGGCAGCGGCATCATGAAGATCTGGGGAACCTTCACGCTGGTCTTCCTGCAGTTGATGGCGCTCTTCTATCTCATCACCCTCCTGCCGGGTGCTCTGCGCGCGCTGGTCCTGCTCTTTTGCGTTTTCATCATCATCATCCAATGCTCCTACTGGCTGACCCTGTCCCAGTTCATGACCGCCACCGACCTGTTTCTTGCCCTGACCGTCAGCGGAGACCACAGGATAGAGGCCATCTCAAGCTTCTTCCAGCCGGTGGTCTTCAGGTATGCCCTCCCCTACGCGCTGGTTCTGTCCCCCATGGTCCCGATCCCCCCGGTATCTGGCTTTTGGGAGACCCTGGCGCTCGGCCTGCTGCCGCTACTGTACCTGCTCGCTTCCGATTACCTCCTGTTTCGCTGCCTGCCGGAGCGAAGCTTCCATCTGAATCCCCTGACCTCCTTTCTCCGGTCGGCACTTTCCTGCAAGTTCGAAAGCCTGCGCAAATACCGCGGAGCGCGGGACGACCTGCCGGACTTTCACACCCCCCAACGGCCACTCGACAACATCATCTACGTCATCGACGAGTCGGTGCGCGGCAGCAATCTCAGCCTGAACGGCTACCCGCGCGCCACCACACCGTTCCTGCAACACCTGGAAACCCGGGGCCTTTTGAAGAATCTCGGCATCTGTGTGGCGGCCGGTTCCTTCTCCCATATAAGCAATGCCTATCTCATTACCGGTCACAACGCATTTCCCGACCACGACTTTCGCACCGAAAAGAACCCGACCATCTTCGATTATGCAAAAAAAAATGGGGTATCGGAGCTCTACATCGACATAAACCAGATCTACCTTTACGCCCTCAGGAAAGCCGCCGGTGCCGGTCCCGTGAGGTCCCTGGACCGGTGGATGAACGACAAGACGTTCAAGGAGCGCGGCATCGATCTCGATGCCACCAAGGATCTGGGTGTGGCAGGCATTCTCAGCGAGCTTCTCAATGAAGAAAGCGGCTATTTCATTCTGGTCAACAAGAAGGGGCTCCATTTCCACTATCGCAACCGGTATCCGGACGACATCCCCTCCACCATCTGGAAACCTGTCATGAAAACGGCGCAGGCCATTGATCCCAGCACGGCCGGACGCGCGAGGCTCGTCAATACCTACGACAACGGGATACGCTTCCAGGTGGATGAATTCTTCCGGGAGCTGGTCTCCAAAACGACCAACCGGAACTACACCGTCCTGTACACCTCGGACCACGGTCAGACGCTGGCCGAGCACGGGCAGGTGTATACCCATATGAAACCTGACCCGGAGATCGTCGACGTCCCCGATTTCCTCGTTTCAGGGGAGAGCTATGACAAGAAAGCGCTCATAGACGGCATTGCCCCGGGCATCAGGGTTTCCCATCTCAACAATTTCGCGACCCTTCTCGACCTGATGGGGGTACCGATGTCTTTGCGGGTGCGTTCATACGACAAATCGATTTTCGCTCTGACCGCGCAGGACAACTTAGAGCGTCACTACATGAGCGGCTCTCTTCACGGATTGGGCGATTACGTGGTGCAGAGCATAGCTTCACCGCCGGGTGCGGGGTGGGGCATTTCCAGACCAGGCTGCAAGGAGAACGATGACTATGAGAATTAAACTTATTGCACCCCACGAGCATCGTGGAGACGCGATTTCCAGTCCCTTCAAGCTCCAAAGGGTAAATCTCCCCCTGCTGGCGTCGCTCACCCCGGCAGGCCACACCGTTACCATCGTCGAGGAGGCTTTCGTTCCCGACGACATCGATGAGCCTGTCGATTTGGTGGGCATCACGGTGCTGACCGAACTCGCGCTGAGAGCCTACGAGATCGGCGACGCCTATCGCCGCAAAGGAGTGCAGGTGGTGATGGGTGGCATTCACCCCACGGTTTTACCGGAAGAAGCCCTGCTTCATGCGGACGCCGTCGTCATGGGAGAGGCGGAGGGTGTCTGGGCGCAACTGGTGGCGGATGCCGAATCGGGTCAGCTGCAGAGAATTTACCAGGCGGGCAAAATGACCTGCCTCGAAGCCCTGCCGAAACCCCGGCGGGATCTTTCTCCGGCCCCCAAAGGTAAAGGCATCGCCCCCATCCCGATCGGCGTGGAAACCTCCCGCGGCTGTCCGTACGATTGCGAATTCTGTTGTGTCGGCGCGACCCTGGGGCGGCAGTATCGCGTCAGGCCGGTTGGCGAGGTGATCGCCGAAATCGAGGCCATCGATTCCCCGCACCTCTTTTTCGTCGATGACGCGCTTGGGCTGAACCGGGTTGAGGCCAAAAAGCTCTTTACCGAAATGATCCCTCTCAAACGGAGCTGGCTGGCGCAGGCCACCGTGTCATTGGCGGAGGATTTGGAGCTGCTGGATTTGATGAAGCGAGCCGGTTGCCTGGGTCTTTTGATCGGATTCGAATCGGTACAGAAACAGACCCAAAACGAGGTGGGCAAGATACACAACCTGACCATAGATTTCTATGAGGCCATGCGTCGCTTCCATGACCAGGGTTTCGGCATACTGGGCTGCTTCGTTTTTGGCTTCGATTTCGAAAATAAGGATGTGTTCGGGCAGACACTGGAGTTTATCATGGGGAGCCACATGGACTGTGCCCAGTTACGGATACTCACGCCCTATCCGGGAACACGTCTATACAAGCGTCTATTAGACGAAGGAAGGTTACTGTCGACTGACTGGTGGCTCAAGGGGTATCCTCCCGACACGGTCCTTTATCAGCCGAGAGGCATGACCGTTGACGAGCTGATTAACGGTTTCGCCCGCCTGAACAGGCAGGCCTATTCTTACGGAGCCATTGCCAGACGATTCTTCGGCATGACTCCTTGGAAACGGACCCTGTTTGGTTGCAAGGTGTACGCGGGGCTCAATCTGTCTACCCGTACCCGTTATTTCAAAAGCCTCGGCAATACGCAACCCTTTGCAGCGGCCGGGTAGCCGGCCTTTGGCGTACTACAGATGAATAAGCAATCCACCTTGATGATCCCGAACCCGGACTCAAGGAACCGCTTGCGCCATTTATAACTGAATTTGTGGAGGTCTCGCGAGAGGCCGCGATTGATTCAACGCTCTCTCCCGCTCCACTTTTCAGCACGATGCGAGCGCGCAATGCGCGGCTTTGAGGTGTCTTGTGGGACCGTAGCAGTGCTTCGAGTGCTCGACGGTCTGCTTCTGCCA